>Ga0185299_10000125_pt1 | contig 241767 bp, 199 predicted proteins | sample PaiPotPPA55metaG_FD_128002 | JGI IMG/M metagenome (GOLD analysis project Ga0185299, IMG submission 128002) | Iron sulfur acid spring bacterial and archeal communities from Banff, Canada, to study Microbial Dark Matter (Phase II) - Paint Pots PPA... ...
TTCTAGTACAGCCCACTTTCGTGATGTGACGGGCGGTGTGTACAAGGCCCGGGAACGTATTCACGGCGCCGTTCTGATGCGCCATTACTAGCGATTCCGGCTTCATGCAGTCGAGTTGCAGACTGCAATCCGAACTGAGCGCGCTTTTTTGCGATTAGCTCCCCCTCGCGGGTTTGCAACGCTTTGTGGCGCGCATTGTAACACGTGTGTAGCCCTGGACATAAAGGCCATGCTGACTTGACCTCATCCCCACCTTCCTCTCCGTTATCCGGAGCAGTCCTCATAGAGTTCTCCCTTGCGGGTAGCAACTATGAGTAAGGGTTGCGCTCGTTGCGGGACTTAACCCAACACCTCACGGCACGAGCTGACGACAGCCATGCAGCACCTCTACACAGGTCCCTTGCGGGAAGGCCTCATTTCTGAGGCTGGTCCTGTGCGGTTCAAGCCCAGGTAAGGTTCTTCGCGTTGCGTCGAATTGAACCACATGTTCCACCGCTTGTGCGGGCCCCCGTCAATTCCTTTGAGTTTCAGCCTTGCGACCGTACTCCCCAGGCGCAGGACTTAACGCGTTAGCTACGGGACTTGCCCCGTACAGGGCAAACCCCAAGTCCTGATGGTTTAGGGCTAGGACTACCAGGGTATCTAATCCTGTTTGCTCCCCTAGCTTTCGTCCCTCAGCGTCAGTTGTGATCCAGCGAGCCGCCTTCGCCTCGGATGTTCCTACGGATATCTACGCATTTCACCGCTACACCCGTAATTCCACTCGCCTCTCTCACACTCTAGCACAGCAGTTTCGTTAGCAGCCTCTGGGTTAAGCCCAGAGATTTCACTATCGACTTGCTACACCGCCTACGGACCCTTTACGCCCAGTAATTCCGAGCAACGCTGGCCCCCTACGTATTACCGCGGCTGCTGGCACGTAGTTAGCCGGGGCTTCTTATACCCGTACCGTCATACCCTTGCGGGCATTCTTCCGGGTCGAAAGGGGTTTACACTCCGAGAAGCTTCATCCCCCACGCGGCGTTGCTGCATCAGACTTTCGTCCATTGTGCAAGATTCCCCACTGCTGCCTCCCGTAGGAGTCTGGACCGTGTCTCAGTTCCAGTGTGGCCGGCCAACCTCTCAGTCCGGCTACCGATCATTGCCTTGGTGAGCCATTACCTCGCCAACAAGCTAATCGGCCGCGGATCCCTCTTGTGGCGACCTTGCGCCTTTGATCGCATCAGCATGTGCCATCGCGATGTTATGCGGTATTAGCCCAATTTTCACTGGGTTATTCCCCACCTCAAGGAAGGTTATCCACGTGTTACGCACCCGTCCGCCACGCGCCCACACCCTGTATTGCTACAGAATGCCGCGCGTTCGACTTGCATGTGTTAAGCACGCCGCCAGCGTTCGCTCTGAGCCAGGATCAAACTCTCGTTTGAAGCCTGTTCACCCTGAGCCCCGCGAAGCGGAGCAAAGGGCAGTTTCGTCCGTGGAAATCGAAGCTCTCACGAACGGAACGAACTGTTAAATCGCTCGGTTATCTCAATATTCCCTTGTCCCGGTACACCCGAAACAAGAGAGAAACCACCGCCACCGCTACTCCGAAGGAGTTGTGGTGACAGCTCTGCTGTTGCCCTAAGGCAACAACAGAAAACGGGTTCTGGCATGTATCATCCGATTGTCAAAGAGCAGGTCATCCCAGGTCAACTGGAAGGACTACAGACGAACCGCCATTCTACCGACCCACCCTCGAAGTGTCAAGCGTTAATCCCTGTTGAAAATTCCGCTACTTGTGGATTTCGGGTCACCTCGTCTGGGATGTTAAATTTCCGTATGTAGTTTACGTTCTCGCGTTCGACCGTCAGGCGGTGGCCCAAGCCCTCCAGAAAGATTGGATTGGCTCCGGCGAGGAACATCTAGAAAAAATCGTGCAGGTGTCGTTCGACATCCCTCCTAATAAGTGAGGCGGCCCTCACGAATCTGATTGTCACAGGCATTGAAGAGCTACTGAAGAAGGAGAAGCCGGCTAGTTTTGATCAGAACCGGTTTGGCAATTTATTTCATGGCGGCTTTCGCGAAAGCTTCGAGTCTCTGCGCGATGTCGTACTTTCGCTGCTGACACGTCTTGAAGGCGGCGTGGAACCGAGACTCAAGCTGGGAACGAAGTGAGAGGGTTGCGCGCATGGATAGTTTCGCCTTTTATTCGCCTACGGTGTATGATTCTCGTCGGGAGGGAGAGAGTTGTCAAGTTTCGGCGCTAGCGTATCGTAAGGAACAATCATCCGGTCGCGGCAGCGAGCTGTGTTTGTAACAGAATTGCTAACCTACGTTGCAGGATGTATCTCAGAAAAGTATGTCGAAACGAGTCGATTTTGCCAAACAGCGCAGAGATCTGGGGCGTTCGCTAAGCAGCGCTGTCCGCGAAATTACAGCAATGGTGCAGCCAGTAGCCCATCAACACGGGATCAATCTTCAAGTAATTCTAGATGGAGCGTCAGCACGAAAAGAGGAAGAGAAACGGCTATTAACCGAACGCCTACAGGAATCCGTGGTGCCTTTGTTCATCTATCGTGACGGACAACCCGACAGAATTGGTTCTTGCGTCCTCGTGCGCTTGGATTCGGAGTTTTATGCGTTTACGGCGGCACACGTGATTCGAGACAACGGTTCCGCAATACTCTTTGCTCCTTCTGAAGGCAGGGGCGGGAAATTGCAGCCGTTACCGCCGTGTACAGCGCATCTGAATTCCTCGGGAAGTGCTAACGATCTCGATGTTGGTGTGCTGGCTCTGGCGGCGCGTCGCTTGGGGGCCTTCCAGCGCCATGTTTTTTTGGCTAGCGCAGAAATCGATCAAGAAGATCAACCAGACGACCAAGATGATCTTCGGTCTTTCTATTTCGTTCTCGGCTATTCTGCATCGAGGACACAAGTGAAGATCTCCAAGGCCGAGCGTCGAATTCACCAACAGTCCTTTCGCTTCTCGACACAGCCCGTAGATGCTGCCGAGTACCTACAGGAGCGGATGTCAAAGTCAGATCACATATTGCTCGACTTTGATCATAACGAGATCCAGGTCGAAGGGAGACGCGCCAGTCCACCTAAGCTCCAGGGTGTCAGTGGCGGGGGAATATTTCAGATCTCCAGAAGAGCAATGCGGGGCCCACTCGTCGCAATCGCTACCGAGAATAGACGTAGGTCGCGTCTGATTATAGGCACGAGAATCAAACACTTCCTGGCGATGGTTCGACTTTTACGCTTGCTTCAACCTAATAGGTAGCACATGTGAACGAACGCTTTTTCCGCGAAAATCCCGCGGGCTCATCCCAAATTCACTCCGAAACGACCGATTGAAATTCGAGACGTCGCCGAAACCGCAATCGTACGCAATATCCAAAACCTTTTCGCGTTCCACCGCGAGTCGCGATGCTGCGTCGCGCAGGCGCGCTCGACGCACATATTGATGCGGCGTAATTCCCGTCAAGCGTTCGAACGTCCGCAGAAAATGATACGGGCTTAATCCCGCCTCGCGCGCCAGGTCGCCTAATCCCAACGCACCGTCCGGACGCCGCTCAATCGCGCGCACGCTGCGCGTCACGCGCGCAATCGCACTCGGCGGCGCGTTCTCCGCGCCCGAAGAAATTCCTCGTTCTAATCGCACCGTCGCAGCCGCGAGCTCAACGCTCAGCTCCTCCCACGGCGTATCTGCCGAATACTCCAAACCTGCGCGCGCCCGCGCAATTAGCGACGACAATTCACGCAGCGGAGGCAGCCGTAGCAAGCGAAATCCGCATTCACTCTTTCTCACTCCCGCATCGCGCGCGATTCGCTCGAAATATTCTGGCGCAAACTGAAACGAGAGGCACCGGTCACCGGCCGCATGCTCATGGCCCACTTCAAAATTGTGCCCGGCATTTCCCAGCAGCAACGAACCCGGCGTCATCAGTTCGTTGCGGATTCTGCCGTTAGCCGATCCCCGATACTGAAACGTTCCCGCCAGCACCATCGCGATCGACACATCGCCGTGCCGCTCTTCAAAAATTGAGTCCTGCGGGCCAGACGCGCAAATCAGGTCCTCCACCACCCAGCCATCGCCTCGCGCGAGTACGCGGCAGGTCGGATGACACGCCGCGGCGCCCGTCGCAGCGCGTCGCGCCAAAGCCTGCTCCAATTCGACCGCAATTTTTGCCAAGACCCCGCCTCCGCTTCCGTCTTATAACTCTCGCATGGTTGCGTTACAAACTCGCTGTGCCCATCGCTACGTTAGTTCCGATAAAACACACGTTGCGACAAAACGCCTTGTGGGCGGCACTGTTTGTCACGGCAAAGACGCCTTGTGGTCGCCCCTTCAGGGGCGACGTGACGCACCTATATATCGGGAGCTTTAGCTCCGACTGAAGCTTTGTAGGTCGCCCCTTCAGGGGCGACATAAACGCAACTCCAAAGTCGGGGGCTTTAGCCCCTGAAGTACATCTTAGTCTATCGAGGACACAAAAATGACCGCAAGCGCAGCAACACAAAAACACGATTTCCACAGCCTTTTGGCAGCTCCCGGAAGGTCGCCCGAAATCCCCGAAGAGAACGACGTGTACGGATGGCTCGTCGGAAGCTGGAACCTAGAGGTTTTGCACTATGCGGCAGTTGACGTCGCGCCGCTGCACATCCAGGGCGAAGTCCACTTCGGCTGGGTCCTCGAAGGCCGCGCCATTCAAGACGTGTGGATCATGCCGCGCACTTCAGAGCGCAACGCCAATCTCCTGAAGACGAATAATATGTATGGCACCACGCTCCGAATCTGGGACGCATCGATCCAAGCTTGGCGCATTCGCTGGATCAATCCCGTCACGAATCATTACGAACAGCAAATCGGCCGCCGCATCGGCAATGACGTCGTGCAAGTCGGCGCTCGCCTGGATGGCACAGCCACCCGCTGGCGATTCACCGAAATCACGCCAACGTCATTCCACTGGCTAGGCGAAGCCCTGAACGCCGACGGCGCCACCTGGAAGCTCGAAGGCGAATTCCGCGCCACCCGCGTCCGGTGAAACGCTTCGTCGTTTCTACAGTAGGGCACGGCGGGCCGTGCCCGCTGTCGCCAACATCTCGCATCAGCCATGGAGCGAACGATTTCAGGCGGCGCGGAAGCGTTCGCTTTACACGAGCCTTGTGGGTCGCGGCTTTAGCCGCGACAATAACGCGCGCGAGTGGAATGGGCTTTAGCCCCTGAAGCTCCCCGCGCCGCGGTCTGTAGGTCGCGGCCTTAACCGCGACGTCGAATATCAGCAATTGCTCCAATCAAAATAAAAAACGTTTGCATCCAATTAAACAAAGGGAGGAAACAATGGTCACAAAAACCGAGAACACGTCAGCACTCCGCGAACAACTCGCAGCACTTCTCACCAAAAGTGAAGCCCACGCGGAATTTGACTCCGCCGTCAAAGACATGCCCGCGGACCTCCAAGGGAAGCGTCCGAAAAACGCCGCCCACTCGCCCTGGCAGCTGCTTGAACACCTGCGAATCGCGCAATGGGACATTCTCGAGTTCGCGCGCAATCCCAAACACAAATCGCCCGATTTCCCGAGCGGCTATTGGCCCAAATCGCCCGAGCCTCCCGATGCAAAAGCCTGGGACAAGAGCGCCTCCGCATTTCGCGCCGATCGAAAAGCCCTCTGCGAGCTCGTGACGAACGAATCCACCGATCTATTCGCGGGAATTCCGCACGCCGACGGCCAGACCATTCTTCGCCAGGCGCTACTCGCAGCCGACCACAATGCGTACCACATCGGAGAGCTCATTCTCCTGCGCCGCATTCTCGGCGCGTGGGACTAACGCGAATTTCGAGGGAGCGAAGAAGAGCGGCCAGAGGCGGCTTCCAACGCGGTCAAACTGCAAAGGCCCGCGAAGGGCCACCGTGTGCAGTCACTCCCGAGTGGGATCCGACCGCCCTTCCCTTTCTGTGTGATCATCTCTATTCTGTTCGCAGTCTAAATTAGCGCGGTCCTGCAGTTCAATGCAATGAACTCTGTAGATTTCGCGAGCCTTGTCCCTGAGACGCCTGACGCATGAGGCGCGTAGAGTTTAATCTACGGTACCGCGATTAGAAATCCATCTAACAGACTTTAAATCAATAACATACAAGTTTCTAATCGGCGGTAAAAGGGGGTCTTAAGGAATTGCGGCTTGCTTCGAAACAAAGACTTCGCATCTATCATCATTGCAGTCCAAATGGAGATTGTTCTCTGCCTGCTCGACCGAATAGAATCCGTGACGAATCAAGGCAATAAATTGAGGTGCTGATCTGAAATCCGCTCGTCTCGCGGTTCTCGTGTTTGTGTTTTGTACCAGCCTTTTTCACTGTCCCCGCGCGCTCGCCTGGGGATGCGAAGGTCACCAGACAGTTGCTCTCATCGCCAGGCAAAACCTCAACCCTCATGCGCTGGCAATGGTGAATCAGATCCTCACCGACAATCCTATCGACCCGACGCTCGACCGGTTTTGCAAGCCGGTTGCGACCGATCCAATCGAAGACGCCGCCACATGGGCCGACGATTACCGCAAGACCCATCCCGAAACCGGCGGCTGGCACTTCGTCGACATTCCCCGCGGAGCCGCAAAAGGAACTTTCACTTGCGACCCGGTAAAAAGCTGCATCACCCTTGCTCTCGCCGAGCAGATCAAAATCCTCCAGGACCCGGGGAGCGATCCGGCCGCCCAGGCAAATGCGCTGCGGTTCATCATTCATTTCGCAGGTGATATCCACCAGCCCCTGCACTGCTCGACGAACAACGACCGCGGCGGGAACTGTGTCCCCGTTACGTTCTTCGGCCAAAAGCCGCTGGAGACAGATCAAACCACTGCGACCTATCAGCTGAACCTCCACGGCGTTTGGGATACGCAGCTAGTCGAACGCATCGCTAGCGGCAAAACCGTCGAGCAATTCGCCGCTGCTATCGACAAGAGGTTCAAGCCTCAATTCGCGACGTGGCAAGAAGAGGGCGTCAACTTCGACGATTGGGCGTGGGAAAGTCACGAGGACGCAGAACAAGTCGCGTACGGAGTGCTCAATAGAAAGATCCCAGTCGAAATTCCCGTGCCCGTAACCACCTGCGCGGATGCGAATCACATTGCTGAGAGAATGCTGAACCTGAAGGAAAAAGTGGGACCGTCGTACCAGTCTTATGCGACACGAACAATCGAAGAACAGCTCGCCAAAGCCGGGTTCCGACTGGCAATGATCCTGAATCAAGTTTGGCCGTGACATTAAAAGACGGCGATCATCCAAACGAGTCCTACGCCCGTCTGGTACCCCGGCAATGCGGTGCTTTACCTATTGTTACGAACTGCCTAAGTGGATTATGCTCCCCGGCAGTTCTTCGCGCCGTGCGAGGGGCTTGGAACGAACCCAGTCTCGACCAACCAGAAAGCCAATCCAAATGCAATGGGGCGACGTACTAGCATCAGGGCGGTTGCAGTCCAATTCAACAGGAGGATGGTGGAAACATGACAAAGTCCAAGAAGAGCTTGGTTGCAGGAGCAGCGCTGGCTGGTTTGTTGGCCGGAACTGCTGTCACGGTGCAGGCGTCCAATCTGCTGTCGAGCGCGAAGGGCACCGCTTCCTTCAGCTCGCAGGACCAGGGGGACAAGGACAAAAAGGTGAAGGAAAAGCACGCCTGTAAAGGCCAGAATTCCTGTAAAGGCAAGGGCGGCTGCAAGTCGAGTGACAATGGTTGCAAGGGCAAGAACTCTTGCAAGGGCAAGGGCGGCTGCGCAACCGACGGCTCCAAGATGCCGGCTGAGTAGTGATCCGCTAAAGCTAAAGCTGTACCGCGTTACCTGACGGAGGGCCGGTAAGAACGCTCCGGCCCTCTTTCTATCTATACTTCTTTCTGTACTTTTTCTGTAATTGGGGAATTAAATGCCTGCAAATCGGTTCAACGGATTCACGGATTACGGCGTGGGAATCGGGCTGCGCGCGCCGCACTATCATCACATTCTTACGAAGAAGCCAGTCGTAGACTGGTTCGAAATCATCTCTGAAAATTTCATGATCGATGGCGGACGTCCTCTGCACATCCTCGATCAGATTCTTGAGCAGTACCGCGTGGTGCAGCACGGCGTCTCCATGTATTTTGGCTCCGCGGAAAAGCCCAATCGCGAACATTTGCGGCGATTGAAGGAACTGGTGAAGCGCACAAAAACGCCGTGGCTTTCCGACCATCTTTGCTGGGGCAGCGTCGATGGCCGCTACACGCACGACCTGCTTCCGATGCCTTACACGTTCGAAGCAGCTCGCATCACCGCGCAAAAAGTTCGCGAAGTGCGGGATTTTCTCGAGACTCCGGTGGTGGTCGAAAACGTGAGCAGCTATGCCGAGTTCCACGTTTCCGAAATGACCGAATGGGAATTTTTGAATGAAGTTGTCGAGCGGGCGGATTGCGGCATTCTTCTCGACGTGAACAATATTTACGTATCTTCAAAGAACCACAGCTTCGATCCGTTAACCTATGTGAATAGCGTTCCGGCCGACCGCGTCGCGCAGATTCATATCGCCGGACATTCGAAATTCAAGAAATACATCCTCGATACGCACGATCATCCGGTGATCGATCCCGTCTGGAAGCTCTACGAGCGCGCCATTGAACGTGTGGGCCACACGGCGACGCTCCTCGAATGGGATGACAGCATTCCGTCTTTTCAGGAAGTTCACGACGAAGCGTTGAAGGCCAACAAGTTTCTCGCGAGTGCCTCGCTCGCCACCGCCGTATGAGCCTTCTAAGTATCCAGCGCCGGATGGCGCGCGCTGTAATGACGCCTCTTACTCCCGCCGAGCGTATGCGCGCGACGGCGCCGGATGGACGCTCGCTGCGCAAAGTCGCAGCCGATATCATTAAGCCCAACGACCGGCTCTCCTCATTCGAGCGCCTGGAAATTTACAACCGGCAATACTGGTTTCGAGTGCTTTCCGCGTTCGCGGAAGATTTTCCAGGCCTTCGCGCCGTTCTTGGCGAACGCCGATTCGACGCCACCGCGAAGGCGTACATCAATAATTGCCCTTCGATATCCTTCACGCTGCGAAACCTCGGATCAAAGTTGGAAGCCTGGCTGCGCAAGAATCCGAAATGGGCTGGCTCTCGCCAAGAACTCGCGCTCGACATGGTCCGTCTGGAATGGGCCGATATCGACGCGTTTGACGGAAAAGCGGAACCCGCTTTGAAACCTGAAGATCTCGCCGGGGCCGATCCCGAAACGCTGCGTTTGCAGTTGCAGCCTTACATCCATCTTCTCGATCTGCACTATCCGGTGGACGACTTGCTTCTCGAGGTGAAAAAAGACGACGAGGATACGGATTTCGCGAGCAACGCTTTCAACGAACGCCACAAGCAGAAACGCGTCCGCGCCGTTGCCCGGCTGAAACCGTCAACTATTTTCCTCGCTGTGCACCGCATCGACGATTCGGTGTATTTCCGCCGCCTCGAGCGCGAAGAATTCCTCATCCTGAAGGAACTGCGCGCCGGCAAAGCGCTGAGCCGCGCCGTCGACTCCGCTCTGCGCAAGTGTGCGATCGCGCCGGAAGACAGGCCCTCGCAAATTCAGAACTGGTTTCAAACCTGGTCCACCCTCGGCTGGTTTTGCCGCACCGGAATGCCGGGAAAGAAATGAGCGGCGCGCAGGACCAGATACAGAAACTCTACGCGCTGTTCGTCCGAGTGGCCTCGAGCCTTCAATCCCCGCTCCTGCTGGTCATTCGTCTGTATTGGGGCTGGCAGATATCGCAGAACGGCTGGGGAAAGCTTCACAATCTCTCCCGCGTCACCGAATTCTTCGCGAGCCTCGGGCTACCTGCGCCGGGTCCCACTGCAGCTTTCGTGGCAACATTTGAATTCGTAGGCGGCATTCTTCTTGCGATCGGCTTGCTGTCACGCGTGGCGGCGCTGGGTCTAGTGATCGACATGCTCACGGCGTACATCACGTCGGACCGCGATGCGCTCTCCTCTTTCTTCTCTGACCCGTCTAAGTTCTATAATGCGGATCCGTTCATTTTTCTTGCGGTCGGGCTCGTGGTTCTTGTTTTCGGTCCCGGTAAAATCTCTCTCGACTACTTTATCGAGAAACGGTACGCGAATCGGGCCACACTCGACAGCTAAGCTCACCGATATTTTCGATGTCGCGTCGATTTTGTTCCAGCGAAAGTCCCCTCCACCGCATCTCAATAAGTGATGATGACCACACGCTCCCGGCCTTCGGCAATCCGTCGTGTTTCGCGTAGCAGCTTTCGAATTGCAATTCCGGTATTCTTCTTTCTGCTTGTGATTCCCGCAGCATGCGTCCCGGCGGATGAAATGACGTCCACAGTTGTGGTCGGCGCCTCGCGAATCGATGTGCATATCGAAAATGGTCCGATGCAACTCTCGAATCAGGACCTGATGCAGTGGGTGCGCATGGCATCAGATTCCGTCGCCACGTACTATGAACGCTTTCCCGTTCCGGGCGTCGCCCTTCGCATCATTCCAACAGACGGCCGAGGAGTGCGCGGCGGCAAAACGTTCGGCGCAAAAGGCGGCGGGCGCATCTCGATCCACGTGGGCAAAGAAACGACAATGAAGGGCCTGAACGCTGACTGGATGCTCACGCACGAAATGGTGCATCTTTCGTTCCCCTCCATGGCCGATGAACACCATTGGATCGAAGAGGGCATCGCTACCTACGTTGAGCCGATTGCCCGGGTGCGCGCCAAGCACCTGGACGCGCATGAAATGTGGTTTGAGCTGGTGCGCGACCTACATCAAGGGCTGCCGCAGCCAGGCGATGAAGGGCTCGACAAGACGCACACATGGGGCCGAACGTATTGGGGCGGAGCGCTTTTCTGCTTTCTTGCGGACATCGAAATCCACAAGCAGACGAATAATCGCAAGGGCCTCGACGATGCGTTACGCGGAATCCTGAACGCTGGCGGCGACATCCGCTACGATTGGCCGATCGAGAAAGCTCTCACGGTCGGCGACCAAGCCACCGGAGTTTCTGTCCTTCTTCCGCTCTATCAGAAAATGAAGAATCAGCCTTATGACGTCGATCTCGCAGCCTTATGGAAACAACTCGGAGTCGAGCGTGACGGCGACTCCGTGAAGTTCATCGATTCGGCGCCGCTTGCAAGGACGCGCGACGCAATCACATTTGGCTCTTCTGCAGGTGCCAAGCTGCAACCCGCTTCCGCTTCACCAGCGATTGACGCAGGCCGGCGTTCCCGCAGCTCTCGCTAGAGCGTTCCTCGCCGGGTTTTCCAGCTTACCTCACGCCCGGTCACACATACGAAGAAGCCATCGCAGGCGATGGTCTCACTAAACTACAGCGAATCGCTTCGTACCCACATTCGCAAAGAGTTTCTCCGAAATTCTCGATTCTGAATCTCATAGACTATGGCTTGTTAAACCTATGGAAATTAGGACGAAAACCTCCGGCCACTAACGTAAACCCCGTAAGTTATTGAAAATGAAAACCGTATTTTGGTACAGGGCCTGGGCATCAACGTGCCATACATGCCGCAGGATGCTTTCCTAGATGCGTGGCGGAATTTTCAACGACATTCGGATTGTTGGTTAGGTCTTCAGGAGGGTGTATGAACTGGAAGCGATTTACCGCATTCACGTTTGCGCTGCTGGCTGTGCTGCTCCTCAGCTATCAGCCGGTTCGCGCGCAATCGAACGTGCAAGCAGGCAGCATTCAGGGCGTTGTGACCGATCCGCAGGGTGGCGTGGTTCCCGATGCCAAGGTAACGATCACCAATAAAGATACTGGCTCGGCTCTCGAATCGACGACGACTTCCGCCGGAACCTTCGTTTCAGGCTCGCTTGTTCCGGGAACATACACGGTGCGGGTTGAGGCACCCAGCTTCAAGACCTTCCAGTCCACCGCGACCGTGCTGATCAACGTGGTCACACCGGTGAACGCCAAGCTGGAACTCGGCGCCTCCAGTACAGTCGTTGAGGTGACCGGCCAAGCCGTCAGCGTTAATACGGACCAGGCGCAGGTATCAGGAAGCTTGACTACGCAGCAGATTGAAAACCTGCCCATCAACGGCCGGAATTTCCTTGATCTCGCACAGCTCGAACCCGGGGTGCAGATTCAAGATGGCGGCAACTTCGACCCGACGAAAATCGGATTCTCCTCAATCTCCTTCGGTGGGCGTTTCGGCCGCAGCGCCCGGATTTCGGTGGACGGCGTGGACGTCAGCGACGAAAACGTCGGAACCACAACCACCGGTATTCCTGCGAGCGCCATCGCAGAATTTCAGCTCGCCCAATCCAGCTTGGACTTGTCAAACGATCTGACTTCCGGCGGCGCAGTAAACGTTGCAACGAAGTCCGGTACGAACAGTCTTCACGGCGAGGCGTTCGGCCTCTTCCGCGACAGCAGTCAGGCTGCTGTGTACCCGGCCAAGCCTTCCTTTCAGCGCCCTCAATACGGCGGGGACGTTGGGGGAGCGATCATTAAGGACAAGCTTTTCTTCTTTGTTGACGGCGAGAAACTCCTCCAGCACCAGCAGGCCGGCTCTTTGATCAGCGGCGACCTCTCCCCGTTTACCGGGACATTCCCGGCGCCTTTCCACGACGGCAGCGCGCTGGGCAGGCTCGATTGGCAGGCCACTAAGACAATCCACGCCTTTGCGCGTTTCAGCTACTGGCAGAACCTCGATGTGGGCACCTTCGGTGGCGGCACGAACTATGAGACCTACTCCAACAAGGACCGCACCAAGAATGTTGTTGGTGGCGTGGACTTCACCACTGGGTCCTACACGCACAGCTTCCGCGCCGAGTATTTGAAATTCGTCAACGTAATTGCGGATAACGTTATCGGAAGCAGCCTGCCCTTTGCGAGCTTCCCCGTCTCCCTAATTTTGCCGGGCGGCTTTGCGACTGGGGCAAACGATCTGGCTCCGCAATCGACCATACAGAGCGACCGGCAAGTAAAATACGACGGCAGCAGGGTCTGGGGGTCCCACATTTTCCGCTATGGCGTAGACTACAACCGGATCATGGGTTGGACGTTCGCCAGCTTCGTGGGCATCTCACCCCTTGCCATAAACTTTACCGGCCCGACTGCGGCAGGGCTCACCTGCGATAAGACTGGCGCCACCCCGGGTCCTCTATCCGCCGGCGCGTGCCCGCTCAATTACACTCCGGATGAAGTCCTTCTCGGTAACGGCCAGGGGTCCTTCACAGAACTGCAGCGATTCGGGAAACCCAACGGTGGGCTGGGTCCGGATGACCGCTTTGGCGTCTACGTCGGCGATAGCTGGAAGATCAAGCCGAACCTGAGCCTGACCATTGGCGTTCGTTACGACAGGGATACGGGCCGAACGGACAGCGACCTCAATACCACCCAAGTGATCAATAATTTCTTCCCGGGTTTCGGCAATCCGGTCAAACAGCCGAATAAGAACGTTGCTCCCCAAATCGGAGTCGCTTGGGATCCAAAAGGCGACGGCAAGACTGTAATCCGGGCTGGAGGGGGAATCTACTACGACAACATCGTTTTCAACGACGTTTTATTCGACCGTCTGCTGAGACTCCCAACTGGCAGCTTCAACGCGACTCCCGTAGCCTGCTTCCTGGGGACGGGTTTCCCGGTCGTTTTCGGAGGCGGTATAGCGCCACAAACCCTCGGCGGCAGTGGGACGGCTGGCGCCGATATCTGCAGCACGCCCGTCGGCGCCACGGTGGATGCTGGCGGCGGCACCTGCGCCGGTATCACGACAGCTAATTGCATTGCCGCCTTCCAGAAGTCGTATCAGGCGTCCTTTGCGGGGGGCGGCGCAAACTCGCTCTTCATTCCAAACGAGCTCGCCAACGGAGCGCCGATCACTACGGGGCTTTTGGATCCTCAGTACCGGTCGCCGCGCGCATTCCAGCTCAACGTTGGTGTGCAGCATGAACTGCGTCCAGGAATGATTCTCAGCGTCGACTACCTGCGCAACGTTGGCACGCATTACCTCCTGGGGCAGGATGTAAACCATGGCGGCGATGTCGCCTTCTTTAATTCCACGGCGGCAACGAACGCAGTGAATGCCGTGAACGGCTTCTATGGCTGCCCCGCTGGGGGGGCGGGTGTAGGTTGCGCCATCACGGCCGGGGCAACACTTGGCCAGTACGCGGCTGCCGGACTCGACTCTCCGAATGATCTTGGTTCCGGCAACTGCATCAAGAGCACCCTTCTGCCCGATGGAATAACTCCCGTCAATAATCCCTGCGCGTTTGGCGGGATTAACCAGAATGTAGGCACCTTCTACTTCTACCGGCCGATAGGTCGCTCCGTGTACAACGGGATGGACATCAAGCTGGTACAGAACGTCAATCACCCCTTCACCCATATCAAGTACCTGAACTTTCAAGCTACCTACACATTGTCACGTTTCGTCAATGCCGGTTCTACAGGCTCCGGAACGAACACGGCGGGCGGCGACCAGGACTTCGTCAATAACGCGATTGACGACCGCAACCCCCTCCGGTTTTTGGGACCAAGTTCGCTGGACCGGACTCACCAGTTCAACTTCGGCGGTTACGCCGATTTGCCGCTCGGCTTCCGGCTTGGCACTGTCGCCCATTTCTGGTCGCCTCTTGCGGCCTCACCTGTCGTGAGTCCTTTCGCGGCAACCACTGGCGGTATCTATAACTCCGATTTCACCGGCTCCGGCGTTGTGGGCAACCCCCTGCCGACAGGCGTGAATTCAAGCTGCGGCTCGTTTGGCGGGAGCTGTGACTACACTCAGCTCAACGTCGGGGGCTTCATGCGTCAGGTGGGGCCACACGGCCTGATAAATGACATCGCCAACTACAACGCGACCATCGGTGGCACCTTACCGACTCCAGCCGGGCAGACGCTTATAAATTCCGGGCTCTTCACGCTGGCCCAGTTGCAAACGCTCGGCGCTGTGGCTTCGACAATCACGCCACCACCGGCCACCCAGGTTCCATTTGCTTGGCTGAAGCAGACGGACTTGGAGTTCAGTTGGGTCGGACATTTCTGGCATGAGCGGCTTACCCTCCAGCCCAGCGTCAGCATCTTCAACGTGTTCAACTTCGCAAACTTCGATAACCCATGTCTCGCCGGCACCGGCTGTGCTTTGAGTGGACAGCTCGCCGGAACTAGCGGCTCGATTAACGGCACGCCGTCATTAGCACGGCCAGACCGGATCGGGCTTGGCACGGGAGCGTTTGCCTTTGGCGCTCCTCGAACGATTGAGTGGGGTCTGAAGCTTCAATTCTAATCCGGAGCCGACTCGTTCCTTTTGAGCGAGCCTGACCTCGGCGATTTTGAATACGCCAACGGCTCCGGGGTAACCGGAGTCGTTGGCGTTTTTCGTTTGCGGATTTACTGTCTCTGCGGTATTACAAATCTATCGTCCGCACAAAGGAGGCTTTTTTATGCGCCAATTTCCTTTGTGGCTTTGCATACTCCTCTTCCTGCCCGTTTCCGCCGTTTTTAGCCAGCGTGCGAAGCCACCCGGTATTGTGACAGCCGACAAACAATCGAATCAGCCCATCGAGCCACCGATGAAGATGGGCAGCCGGAAGGTGAATGTTGAACAGGTGAAGCAGGAAGCGGACGAACTAAAGAAGCTCGCCGATGGCGTTCCGGCTCAAATTGAGCAGGTGGCGAAGAATCAGTATCCCAAGGATCTCAACGAAAATCTCAAGCGCATCGAAAAGTTAGCCAAGCATCTTCGCAGTGAAGTCACTCCGTAAGTTCGTCTTCGCGTGCGCGAAGGCAATCCGATGTGTGAGGGCGCTGTCTATCGCTCGCTGCTCGCTCCCTGTGCGTTGGTACAGTTCTAGTCCTCGTCCTTTTTTTGTACTTTTCAAAAAGCCGCTTCTGCATTGCGCTGTGCTAGCTTAAATGTGGCGCAATGCAGCCAGACGTCAAAACTCGGACCAGTCAGCCAGCGGCCGTCAAAGGCACGTCCAACAGCGTAGCTCTGCTGCGGCGAGGTCGCGGGAGCCAGCTGGATACTGCTCGAAGGGAGGGAATATTTCTAATCGCGAATGCGCGATTAGAAATCCCCGTAAACGATTGCAAACAAAGGATGGCCGCTGAGTCTAATCGCGAACGGATGACGATTTTGAGGAGGCAAAATCGGCTAGTAAGCCCAGCGAAGCAGCATCGCCCCTGTGGTATATCCGGCGCCCACGGAGATCAAAAGAACCAGGTCGCCTCTGCGAAGCCGCTTCTCCTCGAGCGCATCCATCAGCCCAAGCGGAATTGTGGCGGCGGTCGTGTTGCCGAAATGGTCGATGTTGATGAGGATCTTCGAATCGTCCACGCCCAGCCGCTCCTGCATGGCACGAATGATTCGCAGATTGGCCTGGTGCGGCACGACAAGAGCGAGATCGCGGCTCGTCAGGCCGTTGCGCTCCAAAATCTCGACGGCGAGCTCGCTCATACGCCGCACCGCATACTTGAAAACCTGCGCGCCTTCCTGGTGGACGTAGTGCATCCGCTTCTCGACGGTTTCGTGCGACGAAGGATGCAGCGAGCCGCCGCCGGGCATATAGAGATTGCAGCCACCCGAACCGTCCACATCGTTCAGAAAATCGATGATGCCTTCCGAATCCGACGCAGGCTCGACGAGCACGGCTCCTGCGCCGTCACCGAACAAAACGCAGGTCGCGCGATCCTTGAAATCGAGAATCGACGTCATCACGTCGCTTCCGATCACCAGCACTTTCTTGTGCAAACCCGCGCCCACGAATTGCGCGCCAACCGTCAGCGCATACACGAATCCCGAGCACGCCGCCGAAAGGTCGAAGCCCCACGCTTTCGAAGCTCCCAGGCGATCCTGAATCAAACAAGCCGTGGATGGAAAAAGCATGTCGGGCGTCACCGTAGCGAGAACGATCATCTCGATTTCTTCCGCCGGAACGCCCTTTGCCGCAAGCAGCTTCCTGGCAGCTTCGGTTCCCAGATGGGAGCTGGCTACGCCGGGATCGGCGTAATGCCGCTGGATAATGCCGGTGCGCGTGCGAATCCATTCGTCGGTCGTCTCGGTGATCTTTTCGAGATCGAAGTTGGTCACCACGCGAGGCGGTACGTATCCGGCCACTCCGGTAATCTTCGCGGTAATGCGTCGGCCCATCACACTCTCCGTACACCCAAAACAATCCGGCGATTGTATGCAATCGCCCGCCAGCATGACAAGCAAGAACGCCGGAACTACAGTCGCTGCAGTTCAATCCGGGGGAATGATTTCGTAACGGTAGGTAATTTTCGCTGTTTTTCCGAGCATTGCGGACACCGAACAATATTTCGTCTCGCTCAGCTCGATCGCGTCACGCACAGCTTTGTCATCAAGCTTACCTGTGAGCTGGTAGAGAATTTCGATTTTGGTCCACACCTGAGGTGGATCTGGCGCATCCTCGCCGGAAACGCTTACTTCGAGCGATCTAAGATCTTGCCGTTTTTTTCGCAAGATCGACACTATGTCGATTGACGTGCATGCGCCCAGCGCTCCGAGCAACGTTTCCTTCGGGCTCGGTCCCTTTTTGTGTTCACTCGCGCCATCGAACAGGACGCTCTGTCCCGAAGGCATCGTCGCAAGAAATTCCTCGTTCCCTGCCCATTTCACGGTTGCTGTCCGCATCATCCTCTCCGGGGCACACAAATTCGCGTACTAGAGAACTCTACCGGGAAGAATTTATCGAGTCTAGCAGTGGCGAAGAAACGCGGCCGTCAAGCGAGCGCTTGATTGCCTGGATGGTCCGACGTGCTCGCACCGACTTCAACCGTTTGACGCGGAGCGCGGCGCATCGTTTCGATGAACACGCGCACGAGCGCAGGATCAAACTGGTTCGAAGCGCAACGCTCGAGTTCGAGGAATGCATCTTCCGGAGTCCGCGCCTTTTTGTAGGTTCGCTCCGACGTAATCGTGTCGTACGCATCCGCGATCGCGATCACTCGCGCGCCGTACGGGATGCTGTCGCCTTCGATGCGATCCGGGTAGCCGGTTCCATCGTAGAACTCATGGTGATGGCGCACCATCAGCCGGATCCGCTTCATTGCTTCGAGCGGCTCCAAAATTTTCGCGCCCAGCTCCGTATGGGTTTTCATCGTCTCCCACTCGGCGGCGTCCAGGGGGCCGGACTTGTTCAAGATCGGTTCCGGAATGCCCACCTTGCCGATGTCATGCAGCAGGCCCGCAAGGCGTATCTCTTCCACTTCCGATGGGTCCATCGCGAGCGCCTCCGCGATCATCACTGCGTACGCGGAAACCTTCTGCGAGTGGCCCTGCGTGTAATGGTCTTTCGCGTCAATCGCGAGTGCGAGAGATGTAACGGTTTCGACCACAGCCGGCGGCAGCGCGTCGGTTGTTCCGCCCGCTCCCTGTTCCGTGAGCGAACGCGTGAATTGCTCCAGACGCCGGTAAATTTCGTCAAACGCTTCCGGGCCCGTCGAGAACAGACGTTTCAGCGTGACGCCGAGATACGCTTCGAGCACATCCTTCTTCCAGCGTTTGGTATCGTTGGGGTCGCTCTGCTCCGCGCTCGAAACGGAATTGCCGCCTTGATGCTTCGAGAGGTACATCGAGGAATCAGCCACCTGGATGAGCTCTTGCGGTGTCGAGCCGTGCACCGGAAAGGCGGCAATACCGAAGCTGGCCGTGATGTTTTTGTCGCGCAGCAGCGGATCGGACGCAATCCAGCCGCGCAGCTTGCTCGCAAGCTGGCGCGCCTGCTCCACGGATGTTTCCGGCATCAAGATCACGAATTCGTCGCCGCCGTATCGCGCCACCACATCCGAACGCCGGCAATTCTGCTCGAGAATATGGCCCACGCGCTGCAGCACTACGTCGCCCTCGAGGTGTCCGTAGAAGTCGTTCACAAACTTGAAGCGGTCCAGGTCCATCAGCACGAGTGAGAAGGGGCGGTTCGCGCGCGTCGAACGCTTCCATTCCTGCGAAAGCGTTTCCATAAGATAGCGATGAGTCTTGACGCCCGTAAGCCCGTCGGTAATGGCCTGCTCTTGCGCCTTTTGAAATGTCAGCGCGTTGTGAAGCGCGCCGGCGAAAAGGTCGGCGAGCGTGCGGAGGAGGAGAACTTCCTCATCAGGGAACGTGCATTTCTCGGAAGATTCAACGTACAAAACGCCCATCAGACTTTCCGCATAAGTTACCGGCAACGCAATTGCGGATACGCTTCCCGGCACGATCAGCCGCGGCGTGCTGGCGTTCACTTCGCGGACGATTGCGAGCTGCCCGCTTCGGGCCACCTGGCCGATGAGGCCCTCGCCCAGCAGAATGCGGCGCCCGACCGCGTCGTGCCTCGCCCCCGCTTCCGCCTGAATCACAAGCTCCTTCGCGGAATAATCGAGCACCGCGATTCCGATGTGATCGTAGGTGAGCCCGTTCTCGATTTCCGACGCGATCTTCGCAAGCATTTCCTCGGGATTCAGAGTGGTAATCGCATGGCTCGAAATATTATTCACCAGCGTCAAATGGCGCGATTTTTTCTGCTCTTCGGCGAACAGGCGCGAATTCTCAATTGCGATGCAGGCTTCGCTCGAAAGAACACGCAGCAGCTCCACGTGTCCTTCGTCGAAGGCGCGCTCGTTGGGACTGTGCACGGCCATCACGCCGATCGCGCGGTCGTATAAGATCAGCGGCACCACGCAGATCGAACCCGCATCACGAGCGGGATTAAATCCGAGCCGCGCAGTTTCCTCATGAAAGTGATCGCGGATCAGCAGCGGCTGTTTTTCCCGTACTACGAACTCCACCAGATGGTTCCCCTGCGGACGGGTCCGTTTCAACTGCCGCTCGCCATCCACCACTTCAATCTCAAACCGCACCTCTTCGGATTTGCCGTCATAAAACGCGATGAAAAAACTGCGCACGTCGAGCAATCTGCGAATTTCCGAATAGATCCGCTCGAAGAGAATGTCGGGCTGCAACGTGGAGCTAAGGGCCCGGCCAATTTCATTGAGGATGTGGAGCTCTTCGCTGCGTCGGGCCGTTTGCTGAATCAGGTAGCTGTTCTCGACGGCCATGCCGATCTGGTGACCAAGCGCGAGCAGGAGCCGCAGCTCTGCCGCGGTGAAATTGCGGTTGTCGGGAGTTCCGAGCAGCAGAACTCCGAACACGCGTTCCTTGGCCTGCAGGCTGATTCCCACCACCGTGCGGAGGCCTTGGTCGAGCAGCAGTTTCCGGAGATGCTTGAACTGTTCTTCTTTTTCGAGCGCCGTCCAGCCCGAATCGGTGGAAAGGTTGCGCAGCACGGCCAACCCGCCCAGGCGAGCCACAAGGTTGACCACGTACTCGTCGAGATCATCCTGCTGTGCTGCGGAGCAAAACGCATCGCCCATGCCTGTGACAACGACGGAAGTGGGCCCTTGCGAATCGCCGTAATGCAGGCACAAGGCGCCGGCCGGAATGCGGACGACATTGAGAACTCGATCGAGCGCCTGCGCCAGCATTTTCTGAATCTCGCCGCCGACGAAGCTCGACGTGGCGAGGTTCAGGTTCGAGAGCGCGAGCATGTTGCGTTCAACACGGCGCCGCTCTTCTTCGTAAACGGCCATTACCATCAGCACGCCGGCGAAGAGCTCAGGCAGCGCCACGAGTGGGAGCAAATCGATATTCGCGAAGCGTCCCCCGAGTCGCGGCTGGAAAATCGTAGCGACCCGAAGCAAGCCCCAGCAAACGAACGTAATCGCGAGCAGAAAATCAGCCCTCGAATCTTGCTTGCGGCCTTCCTCCCAGAACGTGCGCGCCACGAAGAAGAACAGCAGCGTGACCCATAGGCCAACCGGCGCTTGAATCCAGCCACGATCGAAGGCAAGCGCATAGACCGCCAAGGCGGCCGCAGCGGCCAAGATCGCGCGGAAGTGGACACTCAATTGGCTATACAGCCGCGCGGAACAATAAAATGCGAGAGCCGCGACTGCGAGGAGCCATTCGTTCGTCGTCGCAACCCAATTCGGCAACCCGACAAATGGCATCAGTAAAGGCGGGACAAAGTGAGCCGCAATCAGGAACCAGCCGATCGACCATGCGAGCAAATATTCCTGCCGCTTCTGCAGATAAACATAGACAAAAAACACCCCAAGCAGGAAGGCGCTTGCCAACAGCACAGCCGTGGTCGGATTGAGTCGGCTCAACAACTTAGCGTCTTTTTCCTAAACAGGGTCTCCACCGAGAATATCAGAAAATTACCAGCCTTCCGGCGACGTGTATAGCCAAGTTTCGTGGAGGTCAACGTCCGGTGAATCTCGGTTTACGAGCGCAATCGACACAAATATTGGGCCGCGCCCAACGTGCCGCAACAATCTGACTATGACGCGCCCGCGTTCAACGGTCAACAGTACCCTCGTACCAACTCCCGTCGTTTCATCTGTTTCCGCGCCTCTCGCTCGATTTCGAGAAGCCTATCCGTTAAGATGGATGGTTTCCAAATCGGGAAGAGAACATCCTGAATGAATGCTTTGCAAAAACCTCGCGTGCGTTTCGCTCCGTCACCAACGGGCTATCTACACGTGGGCGGCGCGCGCACTGCTCTTTTCAATTGGTTATTCGCACGGCACGAAGGCGGCACGCTTCTGCTGCGGATTGAAGATACTGATGTGGAACGCAATCGGCCGGAACTGGTTGAGGGCATTCTCGAGGGCCTCAGATGGCTTGGAATTGAATGGGACGAGGGACCGTACTTTCAGTCGCAACGGCTGGAAATGTACCGAGCGGCCGGCGAGAAGATTCTCGCAAGCGGCGCGGGCTACGCGTGCTACTGCAAGCCAGTGGCTTACGGTGGCGCCGACGCGGGGCCGGAGGAGCAAGAGGGCGAAGGCGACGACGAAACGCCTAAATTGGAGAAGATCGCCGGTTGCAACTGCCGCAATTTAAGCGAGGCAGAGCGAGCCGCGAAAGAAGCGCAGGGGATTCCGCGAGCGATTCGTTTTAAGGTTCCACGCACCGGGACGACGAAATTCGACGACGCGGTGTTCGGGCCGCGCGAAGTTCAAAATGCCGAGATTGAAGATTTTGTGCTGCTGCGCTCGTCAGGCTTGCCGACTTATCAGTTGAGCGTGGTGGTGGACGATATCGATATGCGCATCACGCATATCATTCGCGGCGCGGATCACCTGTCGAACACGCCGAAGCAGGTGTTGATTTACCGTGCGCTTGGAGCGGATCCGCCGATTTTTGCGCATGTGCCGCTGATTCTTGGCGCGGATCGTACACGGCTCTCGAAGCGACACGGAGCTACGAGCGTCGGCTCGTACGCAGAGGAGGGTTTTCTTCCAGAGGCATTTCGGAATTTTCTGGCGCTGCTCGGGTGGTCGGCGGGCGGCGACACGGAGTACATGCGGACTCCGGAATTGATTGAGAGATTCTCGCTTTCGGGAGTGAGCCGCACGAATGCGATTTTTGACCGCGCGAAACTCGAATGGTTCAACACGCAGTATTTGCAGAAGCCGCCGGTGGAAGAAATCTTGTCGTACGTCGAAGCGGAATTGAAGCGTGCCGGATTGTGGAAGGAAGCCTGGGCGGGCGCGGAAAAGGAGTGGTTTGAGCGTACGGTGGATTTGATCCGGCCGCGAACGCGCTTGCTGCACGATTTTTCGGGATGGGCCCGAGCATTTTTTACTGACGATTTCGACTATGAACCCGAGGCGCGCGCTAAATTCTGGAAGGACGAAAAAATCCCGGTTCTCATCGCTAAACTTACGGATGCGCTTGCCGCGATACCCGAATGGAACCACGACGCTTGCGATGCCGCTTTGCGAGCAGTGGCGGCTGCCGAGGGCGTGAAAGCCGGTCTTCTGATCAATGCGACGCGCGTGGCGATTGTGGGCCGTGCTGTGGCGCCTCCGCTCTTCGATACGATGGTTGCGCTCGGAAAGGATCGCGTGATCGCGAGGTTGCGACGAGCATTGCCTTTAATTTCTGAGTAAAATCCTGCGATTTTGAGGTGGCCGCAAGAAAATAGATCTGTGCGAGTTGTTGAGGCCGTTCGTTGTTCAAGGAGAGCTGAAACCTGCGCTACTTAGCGGCCACGAAGACATCCGCGTGCGCGGCGCGTGATTTTGCGCCGGCCGCCGCGACTTCGAATTTTGCGTCGACCGGAATTTTTACGGGTTGCAGGCAGGTGGTGTCGTTGCAAGCTTGATATCGAAGCGTGATGGGAATCGTGGTCGCTCCGAGCGCCGCATCCGGGTGCTCCGTTAATTTGAGCCGCAGAACGACTTTGCCGGTGTAAACGTTCAATGGCTTATTTGGAGAAAATGAGAATTTTTCCTGATGGCCTTCGGGATAGATCGTGCCGGCGATGTCGAATCCGGCAGGAGGCTGCGGCGTGAGAGTGGTTGCAATCAGATAGGGATCGGTCGGCTTGTGAGAGTTCATGTGAAAGCCTTTCGCGATCTCGACGACCACTGCGATCTCAAACGATTTTCCGCGCGGCACCGGTTCGAGAGAAACGAGCGTTTGTGGTTTCACGACCGCCGCAGGACTTGGGAGCGCTTCTTGCTCTATTGCAAGCGCATTGCCGGGAGAGACAAATATCGCCTCCGCTGCGATTGCGATGAACAAGCCAAAAGTTAAATGAAGGAAGCGAGCGCGCATTTGAGCTTAGACCTGAACCGGCTCGCCGAGTTTTTCGCTAAGGATTCGGCTCATCACCTGATTCAGCGTTTCGCCCGTCTTCTCAAGAACAAACGCCTGCGCTGAATCCGACCAGCCGAGTTTGAAACTCGTCGTTAGCGCAGAAATCCAGATCTGCCGGACTGGAGTATTCGGGCTGATGACGAAGCGCGTTTCATCTTCGTCCTCAAATTCGATTTCTAGCTTGCCGGCGCCGCCTTCGACTTCGAAATCGTGCTGGTCGCCGATTTCGAGCAGGCGCTTGCGCAGGGACTCGAACGCTGCATCACATTTTTTCTGAAATTCGTGTTCATCCATAGTCTTGGGGGTTAGATACTTTCGTTTCTGGCTCCCGCAGGTTACAGCAGATGCGCGGGCGGGAGCAAGGAATCGTCGCTGACTCGGCAGTTTAGAGCAACGCGCGAACCTGCTTCTCGAGTTGATCGCGGTTCGCCAACCCGATGAATCGCTTCGCGATTTTGCCGTCGCGCGTGATCACAACCGTCGTGGGCAAGCCAATTAATCCGCCGAACTTTGAGGCGATGTCGTCGCTGCCCAAGACAATCGGATAATTCATTTTCATCTTCTGACCGTCCACGTCGAACTCGGTATTCTGGACGTATGGCTGCACGACGCTCTTGCCTTCATCGTCCATCGCTGCGCCTAGAATCGTGAAGCCTTTGTCTGAATTTTTCTGCTGCAACTCGATCATCCAGGGGATTTCCACCTGGCAGGGTTCGCACCATGTGGCCCAGAAATTGAGCACGACGACTTTGCCTCTTAGGCTTGCGAGCGTGACGTCCTTTCCGTCCAAATCCTTGAAAGTGGCATCCGGCGCGGTAGGCAATGGACCTTTGCTCGCCCCACTTTCCTGTGCCGATGCTTTAAACCAATTCTTCGAGTTGCAGCCGGAAAAACCGACGGCGATTACCGCGCCCATGGTAAAGAAACACAGAATCTTGCAAACTCTCGTCATTCGCGACACTCCAATCACCAGGAAAACCGATTCAAGAAAGTGAGCTTGCCCGAGAGCCACGTCAGCCGGTTGAGAAACACGAGCCCACCCACGGCGAGCAGCAAAGCTCCGCTGAAGACCTCCACCGTGTGCAGATGGCGGCGAAATTTCTGATAGAACCGCAGGAAACCACCGATGCCAAGCGCCGTTACGAGAAACGGAATCGCGAGCCCCGCCGAGTAACAGGCCAGAAGAAAAATCCCCTGGCCGACGGTCTCGCGAGTGGCAGCGATCGCGAGGACGCCCGCAAGAATGGGCCCGATACAGGGCGTCCAGCCAAACGCGAACGCGAACCCCATCAAGAATCCGCTGAAGGCGCCGGGCTGGCCACCGAGTTTGCGGAAGTGAATATCACGATTGAGCCAGCGCGTGAGCGAGGGGCCGAGAAGAAAAATCAGTGAGACGGAATAGAAGTGCACGGCTTTCAACCATCCGCCGAACAGTCCAGGATGCAATGTGAGCGCGATGCCCGCGGCGACGAACAGGCCACCAATCAACAGACCTGTGCGGATCGTGATCTTCGCCAGCCAGCCAACGAGGTGCAAGCCGAAAAGAACGATCAACGAGCCAGCGAGGGGCGCCAGCAGGCTTCGATTGCGGACAAGGAAGGTTCCGACTGCGCTCGCCGACGCGCCGAACGAAACGAAAACTATCGAGAAACCAAAAACGAACGCCAGAGCCGATACGAGCAAGCCTCCGCGCGGTGCATTCCCTTCCTTGAGTTGTTCGACGCCAATGCCCGACAGCATCGAAATGTAACCCGGGACGAGCGGCAACACACACGGCGAGAGAAACGACACGAGACCTGCAACGAACGCCGCGAATATTGAAACTTCCATCAGTTTGGATACGCCTTTTTTACGGGGATTGGATGCCAAGTCCCTCGCATGCTCGAACGGAACTTACAATTTTCCCACATCCGTTAGACGCGCGCCCGCGCTATTTGTGCATGCTGGTGGGCGAGGGGAAAACCGACACATGCCGGAAAGACGTGACAGATAGGGATCCGCGCCCGCCATCGCTGTGTCCGTAAGTCATTGACAATAAGGGGCTAAGCTAACTTGCTCCACGGCACGCCGAATGCACTCTAGCTGAATGGCGGGTCCGCACGCTGGAGCCGGGAACGGCAAAGAAATTTGCCGCAAGCGTGGGCGGGCCCGTTACTTCGCTATTCGGCGATTCCCACCGGGCTCTAGGAGATTGCAATGACGCCAAATCAAGTGACCGCGATACGCGTATTCGCGGCGTTTGCTTCCGTCACGCTCTTCACTTTCGGGCACGACGCGCTCGTAGCGGACGCAACAGCGATTCTGCTGACGATTGCGGCCATCGCGCTTGATGGAGTGGACGGGTACATCGCGCGAAAGCGAAATCTTGCGACGCCGCTTGGGGTGCAGTTCGATATTTTGGGCGACCGCGTGGTCGAAAATCTTTTTTTCACATTTTTTGCCGCTACTGGATTGATTTCTTTTTGGATTCCGGTGTTGTTCTTCGTGCGCGGGACGCTGACAGATTTTCTGCGCAGCCTCGCGGCGCGAAGCGGACGCAGCGGATTCGGGCGAAACTCGATGATCGAAACTTGGTGGGGACGAAGCCTGGTAGCTTCGCGAACGAGCCGCGCGGCGTACGCAGCGCTGAAATGCGCGTGCTTCTGCTATCTCGGATTGCTGCTGCCGCTGCCGCAGCTTCCAGTTACGTGGTTCGATGGGAATTCGCGGGAATGGCTTTCGGGAGCCGGACAAGCTTTGGTGATGGCGACGGCGGGATTCTGCGTGGTTCGCGCGATTCCTGTGATTTGGGATGGGCGCCGATATTTGGCGAGCGCCAGCGCTACTGCGGCGCCCGCCGCCGTTAACGTGACGCGATGAATGCGCCGGGGAGAATCGGCGCTTTCTTTGATCTTGACGGCACTCTACTAGCGCCGCCATCGCTTGAGTGGCGGTTCATCGGCTATCTGATGGCGCGTGACGAAATCAGGACTGCGAACGTGGCCAGATTGGGCGCGCAGTCAGCCAAGACTTTTCTGGGAAGTGGGCGCGGCGGGGTGCTCGCCAACAAATATTATCTCGCAGGAATTCACGAATCTGTTGTCGGAGAGTGGGGGAACACGATTGTGCTCGGATCGCTCCCATTGCTCGTCGATGGAATCGATCGCGTGCACTGGCATCTCGAGCGCAGCCACAGAGTCGTGCTTGTCACCGGGACGCTTGCGCCGCTGGCGCGCGCCATCGCTCGCCATTTGCCATGCGGTGTGGAAGTGCGCGCAACGGAGCTTGAAATAGGGAACGGCCGCTTTACCGGACGAGTTTCCGGCGCGCATTTGAGTTTCGAGGAGAAGGCCCGCGTGACTCGAGAAGAGGCGGCTGCGTGCGATCTGGACCTCTCTCAGAGCTTTGCGTACGGAAACGAAATGCCGGACGCAAAGATGCTCGAAGCTGTGGGGCATCCTGCGACCGTGAACGCCTCGTGGAGGCTAAAACGCGAGGGGCGGAAACGGGGCTGGACCGTTTACAGCTGGACCGATTCGTACAGCTGGAGCGATTCGCGCGAGGAAAAGAAACGACCGACAAACGGTGCTCTCGCTCCGGGGGAGGCTCGATGAATTCATGCGAGCCGGCGGCGTCGCCCGAAATACCCTCTGAAGATGCCGTGGAATGGCCCGCCGACGTGCGAGCGCCATCCGCGCACAATTCGTCGCGATCTTTCGACGATGTTCGGCGCTCGCTCGGCGCATTCGAGTGGGTTACGTTCGCCTATCTAGGCTGGCTGAACGTGCTGTTGGCGCTTTTTCATCGCAACGTGGCGCACGCAGCGCAGTATTTCGTGATCCACTGCTGGATCGCTCTCGGAATCATCTGTCTCGCATGGGCTGCCGCACATTCGCGGAATCGAGCGCTACGTTTCGCACGCGATTGGTATCCGCTGCCTCTCTACATATTTTTCTTCGAGGAGCTTCAAGGTCTTGTGCACGCGATTTTCCCGGGCTGGTTTGACTGCTGGCTGATTCAATTCGATTTCAATTTCGCGGGCGTGCATCCTTCCGTGTGGCTGGCGCGATTTTCGAATCCGGCGCTCAACGACTTCATGCAGTTCGCGTACCTGACCTATTTCCTGTACCTCGTGCTTCTTCCGGCCATTCTGTACGCACAAAAGGATCGGATCGCGTTCTGGAACGTGATGGTATCGACGGCTATCGCGAACTATACGGTTTATTTGATCGCGGTGCTTTTTCCGATCGAGAGCCCCTATCACGCGCTCGCAGCGATGAATACCACGCCGCTTACCGGTGGATATTTCACAACAGCGATCGAATTCATCGAGCGGTTCGGACGCGTGCACGGAGGCGCGTTTCCATCCGCACATGTGGCAGGCTCGACAGTCGCAATTCTTGCGTCGTGGCGATACCGGCGCTGGCTCTTCTGGGCCTGCCTGCCATTTTTCATCAGCATGTGCGTATCGACCGTTTACGGCCGCTATCATTATATTGCGGATGTGTTGGCTGGAATTGCTGTTGGAGCGCTTGGTTTTGCGGCGGGAAGCTGGCTGATGGAGCGACGAGGCGCATTGGCGGAGATTGCAGAGTGAAATTGGTAAGGAAATCGAGACTTACGCGAGTTGAGGGCGTGCCATTCGGTGGCGTCTTCGTACGCCAGCGCGATTCGGGGGATGGCGCCTCGCAGATAAGCTATGACCCAAGTCAGGACGCGCGACCGATACCCGGCATGTTGCTCCCTCGGCCCTCTTTGAGTTCGGCGCAAACCTTGGTCAGTTGATCTGAAATGGAAGCTACATACTCCTCGGCAACTTCCTGAAGCTCCCTTCGATTTTCGGGGTCGGCATCGTCCATGTCGCTCGATGCATTTTGCAGGTGTGGAACCTGCAGGGCAATAGTAGGTACATCCGGGCAAGGCTCGCAATTCAAAATCGACCGCCTCAGAAATACTGTCCATCAATACCGGCACGATTTCTTTCGCCCAACCGAGCAGACCCCAGTCCTTTGCTGAAGCATAGGTCATCTGGTCCTGGCGGTCGCCGGTCCCTACAGAAACAACAGTGAACGCAGGCGCATCGGGATAAAGCGAGCGCGCTTCCGCATAGGCCGCCATCGAAGGATTGTTGACGAACACGCCGCCATCGACGAGCGCGTAATCCTCGTCGCCTTTCATCAAATGGAGTGGCGAAAAAAATGTCGGAGCGGCCGAGGTGGCTCTTGCAATGTCGATCAGTTGCCAGTTGTAAGTGGGATCCGATGCGATTTTGTGGCTTTTGAAGAAGAACGGAAGCTGTCCCTGCAAATCGTAACTGGAAATCAAGAGCGGAGTGAGCACCGATTTGAATTCGGTGTCCTGGAAGAATTGCTCGAGCGCAGATTCCAGCGCGTCTGGAGAGTATTTCGGTACAAACACTTGGCGTTCGGGCGTGAGAACATTTTTCCTGAAGATTGCGGGACCATTTTGAACGTAGAGATTGAGAAGCTCATCCGGCGAATACGGGCCATTGTTTTTGCAGCGTGTGCCGATTCCCAGTGCGATGATGCCGCCCGTAGAAGTTCCTGCAATCAGGTCGAACGCTTTGAATAGGTCCATGCCGAGACGCCTTTGTATCTCGGCAAGAATCACGGCAGGTATGATTCCGCGAATTCCGCCACCGCCAATCGCCAAGATTTTTAGGGATGGCATTGCAGGCCTTCCTCGAGTAGACAGATTCACCACTACTGCGACGCTAGACTATAGTCGAGGCGGTACCTTGTCAAGAATCTAATAATCTGATGCCGAGGGCCCAGAAGAGGGTTATTCGTCGGGCAAATCCGGATGGTGCGTCTTCACGTGATATTGCCCCGAATCAAAGATCAGCGGCTCGCCTTCCCGCCACCGGTAGTGAATCACTTCACCGAGAAAGATAACGTGATCGCCCCCGTCGAATTTTCGAACCACGCGGCAGACGAAGTGAGCGGTGGCCCCTTTCAGAAGCGGGCAGCCTTCGATGCTGTCGCTGCATTCAATTTCGGCAAACCGGTCCGGGACCTGTGCGGAAAATCGGCGGGAAAGATGATGCTGGTTCGCCGCGAGGACGTTAATCGCAAAATACGTTGCTCTGGTGAAATCTAAGTACTCGGTAGAGGCTTTCCCCAGACTCCACAGCACCAGCGGCGGATCCAGCGATACAGAAGCGAATGAATTTACGGTGAGCCCGATGCATCGGCCACGCTTGGAGCGCGCGGTCACGATCGCCACTCCGGTGGCAAATTGACCCAAAGCGCGGCGAAAATCTCGACGGTCGAATGCGTCCGATCGTTTCACGGCTGATTCTTGATTATCTCACCGCCTTTCATGACGAAGCGAACGTGCTCGAGGATGGAGACGTCGGCGATGGGATCGCCGTCCACCGCGACGATATCCGCAAATTTTCCGGGTTCGAGCGTGCCGACGCGATCGGACCAGCCGAGGAGATCAGCGGCATTCACTGTGGCAGCCTGGATTGCAACGAGCGGCGGAAGTCCCATCTTGACCATCGTGGCGAACTCGCCCGCGTTCATTCCGTGCGGGTAGACGGCCGCATCAGTGCCGAAGGCGATCTTCACTCCCTCTTTGAAGGCGTGCGACAGATTCTGTTTCGCGATAGGCAGAACCATATTCATTTTGTCCGTCATGCTTTGCGTGAAGCCGAGATGTTGATAGTTGGCGAAGAGCCAATCCTCGAGAAAAACGGTGGGGACCAGATAAGTGCCGCGCTGCTTCATGAGCGCGATGTCTTCGTCATTGATATAGCTGCCGTGCTCGACGGAATCCACGCCCGCGAGTACGGCATTCTTGATCCCCAGCGCACCGTGTGCGTGCGCGGCCACTTTGCGGCCGAGGGCGTGCGCTGTATCGACGATGGCTTTCATTTCTTCGGGGCTGTACTGCTCGAGAGCAGGATTATCGCCTTCCGAGAGAACGCCGCCAGTCGCCATGAATTTGATCAGGTCCGCGCCGTACTTGATGTTCTCGCGCACTTTCGCGATCACACCATCGACTCCGTTGGCGACTCCGTCTTCTGAATAGTTGAACTGGGGCGCGAGAAAATTATTGTCACCGTGGCCGCCCGTGATGCTGAGTGGTGGCCCTGATGCGAGTATGCGAGGGCCGGGAACGTCGCCCGCGTTGATTGCGTCGCGCAAGGCGATGTCCGCATATCCGCCTGCGCCAACGTTGCGTACCGTGGTGAAGCCGGCTTCGAGGGTGACGCGAGCACTCCGCGCGCCGATCAGCGCGGAGCGCGGATAGGAAATATGAAGGCCGCGGGGCCCGATCATGTCGGGCGACATGGTGAGGTGCGTGTGGCAATCGATCAGGCCAGGAAGAATGGTGAGATTCGAGAGATCGATCGTTCTTGTGCCGGCGGGAATCTTTTTGCTGAGGTCGGCAGCTTTGCCGACGGCTTTGATTTTACCTGCCTCGATCCAGATGACCTGATCCGTGGCGTAGTTGCCGGTGCGCACATCGAGGACTTTCCCCGCATGGACGGCGATGTCCGCTGCCGCGCCGGCCTTTGGTTCCTGAGCGCGTGTCGCGATGACCGCAAAAACCAGAACACAAAACAAAATTGCGAAACGCTTCATTCAGTCCTCCGAGATTGAGCGATTCCACTCCTCGTTCAGTTTAGTCAGGCGGAACTCGCGCCGCGCATTGTATCGCCCCTGGGCCGAAGCACTCAGGACAATTCGCAAAGCTAATCCGTTGCATCGCCTAATTCGCTTTTTGCTTGACACGCGACCCAGCGACTGTATGATTATACAGTGCGTTGCATAATCACGCACAATTCAATGGGCGTACAAAAACGATACCGGCAAGGCCAGATCCTGAAGCTCCTCGCGGCTCACGCCGTGGCGAGCCAGGACGAACTGCGCCGCCATCTCGGGCATATCGGCATGCGCGTGACGCAAGCTACGCTCTCACGCGATCTGCGCGAATTGCGGCTGGTGAAAACGACCGGCGGCTATCGGCCGCTGTCCGCTGCGGCTGCGGAGGAAGCAGCGCCGCAAGCCACGCTAGCGCGGGCGCTCAAGGAATTCCTGCTCGACATTCGTCCGGCACAAAATATGCTCGTCCTAAAAACTCCTCCGGGCGGCGCACAACCTCTGGCCGCGGCCGTGGATTCCGAACACTGGAAGGAAATTGCGGGCACGCTTGCCGGCGACGACACGGTCCTTCTCATCACTCCTTCCCGAGGCGCTCGGGCGGCGGTGCAAAAGCGCGTGGAGGAACTGCTCCGATGAACGACCCGTTACGGGTCGCCGTCGTCGGAGCAACGGGCTACGCCGGATACGAGCTGGCCCGGCTTCTTCTTCGGCACCCAAAAATCGACAAGCCAACACTTTATCTGCGCGATGGGAACGCGAACGTGCGCTGCCTGACGGAGCTTTATCCGCAGCTTCGCGGCTGGGGCGAAGCTCCGTGTAAGCCCCTATCTGCCGCGGCGATTGCGACGAGCGGTGCGGATGTGGCGTTTCTTTCAACGCCGCACGAAGTATCTCTTGAGCTGGTACCCCAACTGCTCGCGGCAAATCCGAAACTGCGAATTGTGGATTTGAGCGGCGCGTTCCGCTTTCACGAGCCGGAGACGTTTGAGAACTGGTACAAGCTCGCGCCGGCCGCAAGAGAAATTCTGGAACAAGCCGTCTACGGGCTTCCGGAACTGTATGCGGAGTCGTTGCCGGCGGCCCGGCTCGTTGCCAATCCCGGCTGCTACCCGACATCTGTGATTCTCGGATTGCGTCCGCTCGTCGAAGCCGGCTGGATCGATATGGCGCGCGGGATCGTTTGTGATTGCAAATCGGGCGTAAGCGGCGCGGGAAAGGAGCGAAAGCGCGAGACGCATTTCGTGGAGGTGAATGAGAATTTTCGAGCGTATGGCTTGTTCACGCACCGGCACACGCCAGAAGTCGCGGAACACCTGGGGCTCGTGGCGCGTGATTTTGTTTTCACCACGCACCTGCTGCCGGTCGAGCGCGGAATTCTCTCCACTTTGTATGTATGGATGAAGCCGTTGCGCAATGCGGGTGAAATCGAATCACTGTACCGAACGTTTTATGCGGGGCGGGCGATGGTGCGATTGCTGCCGGCGGGGCGTTTGCCGGAGCTACAGCATGTGGCGCACACAAACTTCTGCGACCTCGGATTCGCACTCGATCCATCGGGTGAGCGGCTGGTGATTGTGTCCTGCCTCGACAATCTGGGAAAAGGCGCGGCGGGGCAGGCGGTGCAAAACCTCAACGCGATGTTCGGATATCCCGAAGCGGCGGGATTGATATGAGGCTGCTGATAAAAATCGCGGGCGCGCTGCTCGAACGCGAAGTGAGCGTGCAAAAAATTGCGCGGCAGATAGCGGAGCTCGCACGCACGGGCCACGAAATGCTGATCGTTCACGGCGGCGGGAAGATTTTCACGGCGACGCTGGCGCGCATGGGAATCGAGAGCCGCTTCGTGAACGGTTTGCGCGTGACGGATCGCGAAACGCGCGACGTGGCGCTGATGGTTTTTGGCGGGCTGCTCAATAAGCGGCTGGCCGGGGCGATTTCGCTCGCGGGACAGCCGGCCGTGGGAATTTCCGCGTCCGACGCGGCCTGCTTTCTGGCCGAGCCGATGCAAATAGATGAAAACGAACGGAGCCTGGGGTTTGTTGGTTATCTGACCGGTGTGAATCTCGATTTCCTGCGCTCGCAGTGGCGAGCCGGTGTTGTGCCGGTGGCTTCGTGCCTTGGGCTGGGAGCGGACGGAGAAATTTACAACATCAACGCCGACCACATGGCTGCAGCGGCGGCTGAATTCATTCGCGCCGACCGGTTGATTTTTCTAACGGACGTGGCCGGTGTGCTCGATGGCAACAAAGTGTTGCGCGCGCTGCGTGGCGGCGAAATCGAAGACATGATCCGGCGCAACAAAGTTTCGGGTGGAATGATTCTGAAGCTCGAAGCGGCGAAGCGAGCGCTGTCGGCAGGCGTGGCGGAAGTGCGAATCGTTGGCGGCACCGCGCCGCGCGCGCTCTTGAGCGCTGCGAATGCCGCGCGGTGTTCAGGGACGCGGGTGCTGCCGGCCTTACGAGCTTCGGCAGCGAAAGCGGCACAGGGAATGGCGCGATAGAGAAATGGCTAAAAATAAAATAGCGGCGAAGGGCCGCTTGTCGGCGTCGCGCGCGCGCGCGGATGAAGCGCGCCATTTGATGAACACGTATAAGCGACCACCGATCGTATTCACGCGAGGCCGCGGTTGCCGTGTGTACGATTCGAATGGGCGCGACTATCTCGATTTTCTCGCCGGTATTGCCGTGAATGCGCTCGGACATGCTCATCCGCGGCTTGTGCGCACGATTCGACGCGAAGCGGGGCGCGCGATTCATACTTCGAACCTGTTTCACAATTCTTTTCAAGGATCCCTCGCGACAAAACTCGCGCAGTGGTCGGGGCTCGACCGCGTTTTTTTCACGAACAGCGGCACCGAGGCGATAGATGGCGCTTTGAAGCTCGCGCGGGCCTATGCGAACGCGAAGGCTGGCGCGAGCAGCGGCGGCAATGGCATGGGCGCGAAAAAGACGAAGATTCTGGCGCTCGACAATTCGTTTCACGGTCGAACATTCGGCGCGGTTTCGATTACCTACGCGGCAAAATATCGCGAGCCGTTCGCGCCGCTCGTTCCCGGCGCCGATTTCGTGAAGTTCAACGACGTGGCCGACCTCAAGCGCAAGTTTGACGATTCGGTGTGCGCGCTTGTTGTCGAGACGATTCAAGGCGAGGGCGGGATTTTTCCGGTCAGCCAGACGTTTTGGCAGCGAGCACGCGAGCTCGCCACGCAGCACGACGCCGCGTTGATCGCCGACGAGATTCAGTGCGGCCTCGGCCGAACCGGCCGCTACTTCGCATATCAGGGGCTCGGCTCGCTGCCCGATGTGGTCACAATAGCGAAACCGCTGGCGGGGGGCCTGCCGTTGGGCGCGTTTATCGCCAATGAAAAATTTGCGGCGGCGTTCACGCCGGGTATGCATGGAACCACCTTCGGCGGCGGCCCGCTCGTTTGCGCGGCGGCGCTCGAATTCCTCACCATCGTGGAGGAAGAAAAGCTGATGGAGAACATCCGCGAGCGCGGCGCAGAACTGCGCGCTGGGATTGAAAAGCTCGCCGGCAAATTCGGTTTTATCCGCGAAGTTCGTGGCCAAGGACTCATGCTTGGGGTGGACCTGTCGATGGATGGCGCGCCGTTCGTCGCGGAAGCGTTGCGAAGCGGGCTAATTATCAACTGCACCCACGACCACATTTTGCGCCTGCTTCCGCCCTTCATTATTAAGCGGCGCGATGTCGCCGAGTTTCTCGAGAAATTCGACGCAGTACTGGCGCGAACAGCGAAATCGTTGGAGAAGTCCCGATCGAAAACACATAAAGCTGAAACGCATACGCAGCCGATGGCCGTGGCTGCAGCGAGGTAAACATGAACGCGACTGCTACAACTCTCACGCTCACGAACGATCTCCTAACCGGAATGGAATGGGCGCCCGCGCAGGTGCGCGAACTTTTCCATCTGGCTGCGGACATCAAAGCGTGGCCGGATCGCTATCGCGGCGCGCTCGAGGGCAAATTTCTGGCGATGATTTTTGAGAAGCCGTCGCTGCGCACTCGCGTGACGTTCGAAGTGGGGATTGCGAGCCTGGGCGGTACATCCGTGTTTCTCGACCACACCGCGACACGGCTCGGAGCGCGCGAATCGATTCGCGATACGGCGAAGAACCTCGAGCGTATGGTTCACGGAATCATCGCGCGCGTATTTTCGCAGGAATCGCTGGATGGCCTTGCGGCGCACGGCCGCATTCCAGTGATCAACGCGCTTTCCGATCGCTTTCATCCGTGCCAGGCTCTGTCGGATTTTTTCACGCTTGAGGAACGCTTCGGCGGATTGCGCGGCCTGAAATTCGCATATGTCGGCGATGGAAACAATGTGTGCCATTCGCTGCTGTCGATTGCAGCACGCGTCGGCGCACATATTCGTGTGGCGACACCGGCCGGATACGAGCCCGATGCAGCGGTAGTCGCGGAAGCGAAGCGCGTGGCGCGCGAGACGCGGGGGAAAATTGAGCTTATTCGCTCGGCCGAAGATGCGGTCGCAGGCGCGCAGGCGGTCTACACTGACGTGTGGGCCAGCATGGGACAAGAAGAAGAATCCGCGGCGCGTGAGGTCGCATTTGCCGGTTACCAGGTGAATGAAGCTCTATTTTCACAAGCCGCTTCGGATGCCGCCTTCTTGCATTGCCTGCCGGCGCATCGCGGATCGGAAGTCACAGACAGCGTGATCGATTCGGAGCGCTCGATCGTCTTCGATCAGTCGGAAAACAGGCTACACGTGCAGAAAGCGATTCTGCTCACCCTGTTGAATTAGGATTCGCGGCGCTATCATCGCGCGAGGAGAACGACTTGCCGAAAAAAGTTGTGCTGGCGTATTCCGGAGGGCTCGACACCTCCATCATCATTCCGTGGCTCGAGGAGACGTACGGCTGCGACGTGATCGCGATGATCGGCGATCTGGGCCAGCGCGAGGATTTGGAAGCCGCAAGGCACAAAGCTCTCGCAACTGGCGCAAGCGCGGCATACGTGGAAGATCTCCGCGAAGAATTTATTACAAGCTATATCTGGCCCACACTGCGCGCAGGCGCCGTTTACGAGCACAAATATCTGCTTGGAACCTCGTTTGCGCGGCCGCTGCTCGCGCAACGTCAGGTGGAATTGGCGAGAAAACTCGGTGCCGATGCGGTGGCGCACGGCTGCACGGGAAAAGGCAACGACCAGGTTCGCTTTGAGCTCGCCGCGAAGGCGCTCGCGCCCGAATTAAAAATCATCGCACCGTGGCGCGAGTGGAATATCAACTCACGCGAAGACGGCATCGCATATGCTCACGCGCACAATGTTCCCGTCGAGCAGACGACAAAAAATATTTACAGCCGCGATCGCAACATTTGGCACTTGAGTCACGAAGGCGGAGTGCTCGAGGATCCGGCGAATGCTCCGGAAGAATCCATGTGGCAGTGGATAGTTTCCCCGGCCAAGGCTCCCAATCAATCAACGACCGTAGAAATCGGATTCGAGTCGGGAATCCCCGTTTCGGTGAATGGCAAGGACCTCGGCGCAGTCGCGCTCATGGAGCAATTGAATGAAGTCGCGGCGGCGAACGGCGTGGGACGAATGGAGATGGTCGAAAACCGGCTCGTAGGAATTAAATCGCGCGGCGCGTATGAAACGCCTGGCGGCACTCTGCTGGTTGCCGCACACCGCGAACTCGAGTCGCTCTGCCTCGATCGCGAGACGGTGCATTACCAGCAGATGGTTTCGTTGCGCTACGCCGAAATGGTTTATTACGGAATGTGGTTCACGCCGCTGCGCGAATCGCTCGACGCGTTCTTCGCGAAGTCGCAGGAGCGCGTCACAGGCAGCGTGAGCTTGACGCTTTTCAAGGGCAATCTGAGCGTGGCGTCGCGCCGTTCGCCGTTCTCGCTGTATCGTACGAATCTGGCAAGTTTCACGATGACCGGCTACAACCCGAAAGATGCCGAGGGTTTCATCAACCTGTTCGCGCTGCCGATCACCGTGCCGCAGGAAGCAGAGATTCGCCGCAAAGCCGAGGCGGGATGAGCAGCACTCCCGAACAGAAAAAAGAACAGAAGATGTGGGGCGGGCGGTTCGAGCGCGGCCCAGACGCATCCTTCTATGAGTTCGAGCGTTCGTGGCAATTCGACCGTCGCTTGTTGCCGCAGGAGCTTGCGCTCGACCGCGCGTGGGCGCGCGCAATTGCCGGGGCCGGCATTCTGAACGACGAGGAATGCACGCGGATAGTCGCTGCGCTCGATGAAATCGAAAAGCGCGCGAAAACCGATCCAGCATGGCTCGAAGGTTCGAATGCAGAGGATGTGCACCATTTCGCCGAAAGCGCTCTCATCGAAAAGCTCGGCTCCCTGGGGGCGAAGTTGCACACCGGCCGCAGCCGCAATGAAATGGTTGCCACCGAGTTTCGGATGTATGTAAAGGACGCAGCGCACGAACTCCAGCAGGCAATTGCAGCCCTCGGGGGCGCCGTGGCCAACCAGGCTGAGAAGAATATGTGCGTGCCGATACCGGGCACGACGCACATGCAACATGCGCAACCATTGCTGCTTCCGCATTGGCTCCTCGCGCACGGTGAAGCGTTTCTTCGCGACGCAGAGCGCCTCAAAGGCGCCGGAGCGCGCGCGGACTTGTGCCCGCTTGGATCGGGCGCGCTTGCCGGGTGCGCGTTTCCACTCGATCGCAAGGCGCTGGCGCGTGATCTGGGATTCGCAGGCATCACAGCAAATAGCCTGGACGCGGTGAGCGACCGCGATTTCGCGCTCGAATTTCTTTTCGCGCTCACGACGCTTGCCATGCACCTCTCACGCTTGGCTGAGGACATGGTGCTCTTTGCGACGCCCGAATTTAGTTTCATCGAGTTACCCGACGAATTTTCGACCGGAAGCAGCTTGATGCCGCAAAAGAAAAATCCCGACGCCTGGGAGCTGATTCGCGGCAAGACGGGGCGGATTTACGGCGCGCTATTAGCGCTGCTGACGACCTGCAAGGGGCTGCCTTCGAGTTACCAGCGCGACCTGCAGGAAGATAAAGAAGCGCTCTTTATTGCACACGATCAGGCGCTCGCAATGACGCAAATTGCCGCGGCAACCCTTGCAGCCACAAAATTTAACGAAGGGCGTCTGTGCGAAGCCGCACAGGATCCCGCGCTCGTCGCAACCGAACTCGCGGATTATCTGGTTGCGTGCGGCGTGCCATTTCGCGAAGCGCACGAAGTGGTGGGCAAAGTGCTGCGTGCAGCGGAGAAGGAAGGCAAATCGATTCGCGAGATGCCGGTCGAGAAACTCAAGGAGTTTTCTCCAGCGTTCGGCCGCGATTTGTCAACCGTGTTGACTCTAGAATCGGCACTTGCGCGGCGAGCGGTGGCCGGAGGAACCGCTCCGGCGGCGGTTCGCGCCGCTCTCGGAGAATTTAAGGCGCGGCTTGAGAAGCTCGAGGACAGCCGATGAAAGCGCGACGAGCTAGATTTTCGGACGCCCACGCGATTTTTAAATTGATCGCCGGGTACGCCGAGCAGAGATTGCTTCTACCGCGCGCCGAAGACGAAATTCAGCGAAACATAAGCCATTTCCTCGTACATGAAGATAAGAAGCGCGTGGTGAGCTGTGTGGCTCTCGAAACCTACGGAGCAGACTTGGCGGAAATCCGTTCGCTGGCAGTCGAGCCCGAGCTTCGTGGGCGGCGTGCGGGCACGAAGTTGCTCGAGTTCGCACTCGCGGAAGCGCGTCGTCGCGGGGTCGCGCGCGTTTTCGCGGTAACACACGCACCGGATTTTTTTGTGCGCCAGGGTTTTGAGCCTACGTCGCGGCACGCTCTGACAAAAAAAATTGAACGGGATTGCCGCGCATGCTCGAAGCGGCGCTCTTGCCAATTGATTGCGGTGGTCGCCACGGTGGGTCCCGAACGCATAGCTCTGCCGATTCTCGGTGATTCGGCATACCCTATTTCGGCAGCATGACCCTCTCCGTAACAGCGTCACAAATTCCTCGCGGGTTTTCGTTTTCTTCCGCCGCTTGTGGATTAAAAAAATCGGGGCTCGACCTCGGGCTGCTTGTGAGCGAGACGCCCGCGGCGGCCGCCGCGATGTTCACGACCAATCGGGTGCAGGCTGCTCCGGTTCGCTTATCGCAAATGCACTTGCGGCGATCGCGCGGAAAAATGCGAGCGGTGGTCGTTAATTCAGGAAACGCGAACTGCTGCACGGGCTCGGATGGATACTCCGCCTCGGAAGCGACATCCCGGAAAGTGGCGCGGGAGTTGGCGGCTCTCGATCCTTCGCAAGTTCTGCTGTGCTCGACCGGCGTGATTGGCCTGCCGATGCGCGTCGAGAAGATCCTGAAAGCGGTTCCCGCGCTCGTGCGTACGCGAACCGGTGAGCCCGAAGCCTTCTCACAGTTTACGCGGGCGATCATGACCACCGATACGCGTCCCAAATGGGCAGCGGCAAACTGCAGTATCAGCGGAAAAGCTGTAAGGATTCTCGGATGCTGCAAAGGCGCGGGAATGATACAGCCGAATATGGCGACGATGCTCGCATTCCTTGCAACGGATGCGGCGATTTCGCCGGCGATGCTATCGCGCGCGCTTCGTAGCGTCGTTGCGGATACGTTTAACGCGATCACCGTTGACGGCGACACCTCGACGAACGATACCGTAGCGATTCTTGCGAACGGCGAGAGTGGCGCGCGAAGAATCGCTCGCGACGGAGCAGATTTTAAGAAATTCCGCGCCGCGCTAGAAGTTGTTTGCCGCACACTCGCGCTAAAAATTGTCGAAGACGGCGAGGGCGCGCAACGCGTGATCGAAATCGAGGTGCGAGGGGCGCCATCGGATCGAGCGGCCGCTCAAATCGCGCGCACGATCGCGAACTCGCCTCTCGTAAAAACGGCTCTCGCTGGCGCCGATCCCAACTGGGGCCGCATCCTCGCAGCCACCGGACGAGCAGGCGTACCGTTCGACTTCGAGCTCGTGGATATCAGACTCGCGGGAATCCTGGTCTGTCGGCGAGGTGGCGAGCATCCATTTTCTGAGCGCGTGACGCACAAGAAAATGCTCGCGAAATACGTGCCGATCGTCGTGGAGATGCATTCCGGCAAGGGCAATGCGCGGGTGTGGACCTGCGATTTTACCGGCGAGTATGTCGACATCAACTCGAGCTACCGCACGTAGGTCGCAAAGCTACCCTTCCCAATTCCAGTCCGCATAGATCTCGCGGAGCTTCAGCTTCAAGAGCTTGCCTACTGATGTACGCGGAAGCTCGTCAGTGAACACAAAAGCGTCGGGAAGCTGCCACTTCGCGAATTTCGCAGCGAGAAATTCGCGCAATTCTTCTGGCGCCACCCGCGCGCCTTCCTTCACCACGACGACCGCAAGCGGCCGTTCCTGCCAAATCGGATGCGCGACGCCAATCACCGCGGCCTCGCGCACGCTAGGATGTCCCATGAGTTCATTTTCCAAATCCACGGAACTAATCCACTCGCCGCCGGATTTTATGAGGTCTTTGCTGCGGTCCACAATTTTGACGTACCCCTCGGGATCGATCGTCGCGATGTCGCCCGTCTTGAACCAGCCATCGCGGGTCCAGCGGTCGGCGGTTTCCGGCGCTTCGAAGTAGCTCGCCGCAACCCAAGGTCCACGAATTTCAAGCTCGCCGAACGTAACGCCGTCGCGCGGAGCCTCGCCTTCCGGCCGCATCACGCGAACTTCTACAAACGGGGCCGGCAATCCCTGTTTCACGCGGATCTTGTATTTTTCGTCCTCGGAGCCATGAGCCAGTGTGGACTTGAGGGTGCCGGTGGTCGCGAACGGAGTTGTTTCCGTCATGCCCCAGAGATGCGTGATGTGAAATCCAAAATTGTCCATGCGACGAAGCAGCGATTCCGGCACGGCCGAGCCGCCGCACGTGATGCGGACAGGATGATCGATTTCCCAGCGCGCCGGCTCCTTCTCGAGCGCCAAAAGAACGTTGAACCACACAGTGGGCACAGCCGTTGCAATCGTGACGTTTTCCTTCTCGATCAAATCGAGCAGGCTTTCAGCGTCGAGATGCGGCCCGGAAAAAACAAGCTTCGCACCGACCATCGTCGCGGTGAACGGAACACCCCACGCATTGGCGTGAAACATCGAGGAGGCAGGCAGCACCACTTCGTTGTGGCTTATTGCGAATGCGTCTTCCAAACACTGTGCAAAACTGTGAAGCACAAGCGCGCGATGCGAATAGACCACTCCCTTTGGTTTGCCAGTCGTACCTGACGTAAAACACATCGCGGCCGCTTCATTCTCCTCGAGCACCGGATATTCAAATTCGTCGTCGGCCGCGCTGAGCAAATCTTCATAACTTTCATACGCTCGCGGAATTGGTTGCCCGCAGAACGGGACAACAAACACGCGCTCAAAATGAACCTGCGAGCGGATCGATTCGTAGATTGGAAGGAGCACGTCGTCAACGATCAGATAGCGATCGCGCGCGTGGTTCACGATATAGGCAAGTTCGCTGGCATGCAGCCGGAGATTCAGCGTATGAAGAACGCCGCCGGAAGCCGGTATGCCGAAATAAGCTTCGAGATGCGCCGAATGATTCCACATCAGGGTCGCGACGCGGTCGCCTCGAGCAAGTCCGGCAAGCTCCAGCGCGCGAGCCAAGCGCCGCGCGCGTTGATACATCGCGCCATAATTCGTACGCGCGATCGAGCGGTCCGGCCTGCGCGAAACAATTTCAATCCGGCCGTAGAGTTTTCCGGCACGCTCGAGAATGGGCACGAGCGTCAGTGGAAAGTCCATCATGGTTCCGAGCATGGCAATCTCCGCAGCTTGGGCGCATCGTACCACCGATTGCGGCGGCTTGGCCTATGAGCCTTAGTTAGAACTGGACAAAAAAGGTGATTCGGACTCGCGCCGCATCCTCACGCTACGGTCGGAGCCCTTGCGGTGGACGCGGTTGTTGACTGCGGGGGGTAGTTGCCGCAAGATGCTCGTGCGTTCCTGGGGGACATCCTGGCCGGTCTGCAGAAAAGCGGTATTTTGCGGCTTGGACGCAAGCGAGGTTGCATTCCTCAGTTGCGCGGACGTGTCCCGTGCTGGCAGGGACCAGGAGAACGGCCGTGAAGAAATTGTACGTTGGGAATCTCTCATTTAAGGCAACAGAAGAGCAGGTGCAAGCGCTGTTTGCTGAAATCGGCATACAACCGGATTCCCTCACGCTGCTCCGCGATCGTTTCACAGGACAGCCGCGCGGCTTCGGTTTCGCCGAGATTCATGACGACGGCGCAGCGGAGAAGGCGATTGCAGCCCTCAACGGCAAAGACTTTCTTGGCCGTGCGCTGGTAGTGAATGAGGCTCGTCCGCAAAGAGAAGGCGGTGGCGGGGGTGGCGGCGGGCGGGGCGGCGATCGTGGCGGACATGGCGGTGGCGGCGGTGGACGCGGCGGTGGAGGCGGACGCGGTGGCCACGGTGGCGGACGCGGCGGGGATCGCGGCGGCTACGGCGGACGCGACCGCTAGGTTTTCCTCAGTTCGTTTTCTTCCAAACTTTGTAAGGGCAGAGAATTCGCGCGAATCGAACAGGCGCAGAGAAATTTGTGTGCGCTGAGCGGCGCGGCACAGAGGTTCAAGCAATCGCAGTATGTTCCCGGTCTGCCTTCGCGGTGCGTGGCTTGGGCGGAACCACTTCAACCTTTCCGCCCCGGTAGTGGAAGCGCTCCACTGAAGTTTCGCGCACACCTTGCGCAATCAACGCTCGTATATCCAGCTTGGACTCCGCTTCGTCGAGTTCTTCGGCGCTGGCATGGAGCGCCGGGGTGCGCGGCATAAAGACCGGGCAACAATCGTGGAACGGCTCGGAGGAAGTCTCGTACGTTCCGATCTTGCGCGCCGTGGCGAGAATCTCCATCTTATCGGTGCCGATCAGCGGACGGAACACGGACATCCGCGCGGCCGCTTCGACCGCGATGAGATTTCGGAGCGTTTGCGACGCCACCTGCCCGAGGCTGTCACCTGTAACGAGCGCCAGTGAGCGAGCGCCCTTCGCCAGGACCTCCGCAATGCGCAGCATCATCCGCCGATAGAGCAGCACGCGGTAATCTTCAGGCGCGTATCGAACGATCTCGCGCTGAATTGCTTCGAACGGGACGCGATAGAGTTTCGCGTGAAACTGGTACGGAACGAGCCTGCGTACGAGTTCGCTCGCAACGTGAAGAGAAGACTCGCCCGCCCGTGCACCGGTGCCATAAAAATGCGCGAAGCTCAAGTGCGCGCCGCGCTTCATCATGTGATACGCCGCAACGGCCGAATCGTAGCCGCCTGAGAGCAAGCACATCATTCGTCCGGCCGTGTTTGCAGGCAGTCCGCCGGTGCCGGGAATCCGCCGCGCGTACACGAGCGCAGGTCCGGGCGTGATTTCCACGTAGCAGGTCAAGTCCGGATCGGTAAGCTTCACGCGCACGTCGCGGCCCCGCTCGTGAAGCCTGTCGAGCAAGTAGCGTCCAATCGTCGAGTCGATCTCCATCGAAGTGTGGGGGAACGATTTGTCGCTGCGCTTGGCTCGCACGGCGAAATTTGCAAATTGCAACGGCTCAACTTCGTCCCAGGCGGCTCGACACAGGGCTTCCATACTCCGCTCAACGAGTTTCGCTACCGTGTAGAATGCAATCCCAAGAACCCGGCTTGCGCGGGCCGTCGCTTCTTCGAGAGAAGCACCGTCACCTAAACGAACGATGAAGCGATCGCCCGGTTGCTCGATCCTCCGGACGGGTATTCCTTCGAGTCCTTTGCGGAGCGCCGTGAACAGCTTGCCCAGAAAAAACCGGCGGTTGCGGCCCTTGAGCCACAATTCGTGGTAGTGTACGACGATAACCGGATCGCTCATTCTTTATACTTTTGCGGCACTGCAACGTGCGATTGACATCTCCGGGCCACATTTCGCCTGCGTTTAAGCGTTTCACAAAGTATAACAGCGATTGTCGTAGGGTGTAGTACGGCTCCAATTCAAGGGGCTTGCATCCTCTGCTACGGGGAATCCCCGATGGCGGACATACGCCTAAACAGCGATAACTCACTGGATACAATTTATATTGCAACGAGACTTTCCACTACATGCGGGGTTAATATCGGCGCTCCTGTCCCCGGGGCGAATATTGAGGCCCGCGGAAAAAGGGAAGCGACCTAAGCCACACGTAGCGCATCCATATCTCTGAACCCGGGGCGTTCGGGAGGAACTTCATGTGGAATCGTAGAGATTGGGACGACTTCTTCGACATCGTCAGAAAGCGCTGGCACACTCACCGTCCGCCGCGCCCGCTGGATCGTTCGGGTCGTCGCCTGACGCCTGCGGAAGGCTACAGCCTTGCTGAGCTTGATGATGCGGGCATGAGCATCGAGCAGGCTGAGATTCTAGGACTACCAGTAGATGCAGGCCGCGTGGGTTCGTACGGACCGAACGTCTCGTCGTTGCGTGACTTCCTGCGCGCCACCCGCTCGCGCATCTGAGCGTTCGCACACTTACTAGGATTCGTAATCCCCGGAACGGCGTTGCCTTTCGGGGATTTTTTTCTCCGCCAGACCTCGCGTTCTACCCGCGCGCCTTGGAATCGAAGCGGCTCATCAAGAGTGAAGTAAGGCCCGCGATGAGGCCACCGGCAATCACAATCGCTTCCCACGCGATTCCAGAGGCGACCGACAGAACCGCCGGCGCTCCGAACGGCAGCAACAAAGCCGCAAGCGCCGCCTCCCGCACTCCGATTCCTCCCTGCGTGATCGGAATTGCCGCCGAGAGTTTTGCCAGGGGCCATACAAACAACCAGACCCGAAATGCCAAACGCAATCCGCACGCCTCCGCCAGTGCGATGTTCAAAACAATGAATACGATTTGCGCCGAAAGAGCCAAGACGAGTGCGGCGAACACCGCCCCTGGCTGCCCCGCCATGGAACGAGCAGCGATTCTCAACCGAACGAATCTCCGCCTCATGCGATAAGAAAATCGCCGAGCGGGAAGAAACACTGCGATCGCCACCACGATCGCAATTCCAATCAGTGCAATCCCGGCGAGCAGAACAAAAATCTGCCGGTCTTTGGGACCGAGCGAACCAGGCACAAGTAAAGCACCTGCGCCAGCCAAAAGCCCAAGAGCCACGAGATCAACGCTTCGGTCAACCAAGCTTCCAAGCAGAACTCCTGCTTTGCTGCGGCCGATTCGCATCGCCATACCGGCGCGAACCAGGTCTCCGCCGATCAGCGACGGTAGAAACAACGAACCAAAAAGTCCCGCAAAATAACAGCGTGCGGCCTCTGTCCACCTCATGCCGGAGCCGGCCAGGCCTACCATGAGCCGCCACTTCGTCACGCCAATGCAGTGCGTTGCTAGATAGCCGGTGAGCACCAATATCCACAAATGCGTCGGAAGTGTTTCGAGGGTGTGCCAAATCGTGCGGCCGGGAAGAAAGCGGAACAGCAGGAAAAGAATCAGGGCGCTTCCGCCGTAACGCAAAAGTGCCCGAAGCGCCGATCGTTGCCAATTTTGCCGGCATTTTCGCGTCTCAGATGAAGAATTCACGGGAAGTGGTCGGCACATTATGCGGCGCACCGGCTCATGCGACAAGCGCCGCAAATCCGGTTGCGGTTGAGGGAATTACCCATTAACGTAGTCCACCTGTTTTTGCGGCGCGCCATCTGACTGGGAGAATTTCGGAGCCGTTCCGGACTGGCTCATTCCGATTCGAGGAACAAGTTGAAGAAGAAAATTCGTGTGCTGCAGTACGGAGTCGGGCCGATTGGCGCTTCGATTGTGCGCCTGATGCGCCAGAAAGCGGCGCTCGAAATTGTCGGAGCGATCGACAAGGATCCCGCGAAAGCCGGTCGCGATCTTGGCGAAGTGGCGGGCGCTTCGGACGCTCCCTGGGGAGTGAACATCGCCGCCGATTCAGCCAAGCTGCTCGCGAGACCGGTGGACGTGGTGATCCACTCGACTTCTTCGTACCTCCCGGACGTGATGGACCAGCTGCTCGAATGCCTCGGCGCGGGCTGCTGCGTTGTTTCCACGTGCGAGGAGCTCGCTTATCCCTATCGCAAGCATCCGGATCTTTCCGCGCAGCTCGACTCGGCCGCGAAAGAAGAAGGCGTTGCGCTCGTAGGCACAGGCGTGAATCCCGGATTCGTGATGGATAAGCTCGTATTGACGCTCAGCGCCGTATCTCAGCGCGTCGAATGGGCGAAAGCCGTGCGAGTGGTTGACGCATCGAAGCGGCGGCTGCCGCTGCAAAGGAAAATTGGCGCCGGAATGATGCCCGAAGAATTTCGCGCCCAGGTCAACGCGGGCGTGATCAAGCATCACGGCCTGCCGGAATCCATTGCGATGGTCGCCGATGGCCTCGGATTCGAGCTCGATGATATTTCAGAGACGATTGAGCCGGTGATCGCAGAAGAAACGGTAAAAACCGAATTCCTGGAAGTCGCGCGCGGCCAGGTGGCCGGCGTGCATCAAATCGCGCGTGGCACGGAAGCTGGCAAAGAGAAAATCTACATGGAGCTGAAGATGTTCTTGGGCGCAAAAGACTCTGCCGATTCAATCGAGCTGAAAGGCGATCCGGATCTGACGCTTATAATTCCCGGCGGTACGCATGGCGACGTAGCCACCGCGGCGGTCGTCGTTAACGCGATTCCTTTGATTCTCGCCGCGCAGTCCGGGTTGCGCACCGCTCGCGACCTCCCGCTCAGTTACTTCCCGGCGGTTGCATTGCCTTGATTCGTCCATGGCTCGATGTTTGAGCTAGAGGAAAGTGATCGGGATCTGGTTCTTGATGGCTGAAAAATCGGAGTCCGATGTCACGATTTCGCCCTCGATTCGGTGTGCCAGGCTTGCAACAAAACAGTCCGCATAGGGAAGCGCGTATTTTACTTTAAATTCCGCAGCTTGTTTCGTCGCGTCCCAAGTTGCATCCTCAATTTCAATTGGCAGCCGGGAGACTTTATTGAGTAAGATTTCGGCAACCGCCTTACCATGGCCGCGCCATGTAGAGTAGTAGACTTCGCCCCAGTTGATCACGCTCATGAATAGCTGTGCCTCCCCTTGAAGCGCCGAGACGATGAATTGCTGGACAGTCTCCGCTCCTTGGGTGTCGCGAAACAACACGAGGATCGCACTCGCATCCAGAACGATGCGTCTCAAAGCCTTCGATCTCGCTTCCGCTCCTCAAAAAGGGTCTTCAACGGGGATCGTCCGCCTTTGAGAGCGCCCCTCAGGCTTTTCACATACTCAGCCGTGAGCGGCTGAAGCAAGAGCCGCTCGTCCTCTTCGATGAAGGCAATCTGCGTTCCTTTTCGAATTCCCAGTTTTCTCCGCAGTTTCGAGGGAATCACGATCTGGCCCTTTTGTGTTACGGTCGACGTCTTAATCTTCATCTTTTCACCATGTGGATTGCCAGTCGGTAAAAGTATACCACGCGAAGAATGTAATACTCTGTGGAAATGTAATACATTTTTCAAGAAGCGTCTCCACCTAAGCCTTGTTCCAGAAGCGCGCCACCGCGGCATAATCCGGGTCGTCTTTCGACGCATCCTTCACCGCGCTATATGTCGTAAATGCCGCAGCCGCTGCTGGCAGAGTGATACCTTCCTTCTTCGCCAGTTCGAGCGCGAGACGAATGTCTTTGTGCATCAGCCGTAGCGGAAAGCTGGCCGGATATTCATTCTTGAGCATCGTGGGCGCCTTCACGTCCAGCACTCCCGCGCGCGCCATGCTCGACTGCATCACTTCCACGAGCTTCTCGCCGGCAATGCCTGCCTTCGTAACCAGCGCAAGCGCTTCGGCCAGCGCCTCCACTTCGAGCGCGAGAATTAGATTCATTGCGAGCTTCACGGTCTGCCCCGCGCCGTTCGGTCCCAGCAGAAAAAATCTCTTGCCCATCACCTCAAAAACCGGCTTCACGCGCTCGAACACTTCGGGCTTTCCGCCGATCATGAAAACGAGCTCGCCCTTCTTTGCACCCCAGTCGCCGCCTGTTACCGGCGCATCAAGGTAATCGACACCCTTTTCGGCGCAAGCGGCAGCCGCACACCGAGCAAGGTCGGGCGAAATCGTACTCGAATCGATCAGTGTGCTGCCGCGACGCAACCCCGCGAGCGCGCCCTGCTCGCCCCACAAGATCCCCTCGACGGCGGGCGGATCGCTCACGATGATGATTAGCACGTCGGCCTGCGCGGCTGTATCGCGAGCACTGGCACCCAGCTTTGCACCTTCGCGCACCAGTTCGTCTGCACGAGATTTGGTCCGGTTCCACACGACCAGCGGAAACCCTGCTTTGAGCAGGTTTCCCGCCATTGGCTTTCCCATTAGCCCCAATCCGATAAATCCGACCGTCGGTTTCATTTGTCCCCCTCTGCGAAAGATGCACTATATCCGCGCCGCGACGCATAATCGCCGGGAAAAGTTTGAGAAAAACAGCGGCAGGCAGGAGAAACCAGGAAGATTAACGCCGCTTCTTGCGCCGCGCGACAGGAACGGTGACGGGCCCTTCGGAACTCTGTGGCGCCTCGACAATACGTATCACATACTCGTAGGGAATTTCGACCCGCATCGTCTTCTTCCGCTCGCCTTGCACAAGATGCTCTTCAACAATGACGGAGCGCCCCGTGTCGATGACGAGCGTCCCGACCGACTTCTGATGGATGTCGGCGACGCGATACTGTGCTTCCACCCGTTTTCCCACCAACGAACTATAGCGAGTCATCGGCTACCCATTTCACGCCTTCACCGCACAGGCGGTCAATGGTACCACCGATTGATATGACATAAACGTAAACACAAACTTCCGAGCATGAATGGATGGCACACGGCGCGTCTGATGCGGTGGCTCGGAAAACCTTCGGACGCTAGTGGGAAGGGTGGTGCGCCGCAGTTTCAGTGTGAATCGGAACGGCTTCTACGGTCCCTAGTTCCAAGTCGGCAGTCAGCGCTAGAACAATGGGGGCAACAATACTGAGTGCGAAATAACTAAACACAATCGGCAGTACCCAGGCGAGCGCCCACGAATCGTTCGCATAGTGTTTCGAAGCTGCCCACCACACGATCACGGCGGCAATCAATCCAGCAAACGATGCAAGATACCGGCTTGGCGAGGAAATCTCGAGCGGCTTCCCGCAATCGGGGCAGACGAGGTCGTTCGAATAGGCAACCACTTTGCCCACAGGAACCACTTGCAAGCAATCAGGACAAACGCGAGCCGCCACAAGCACCTCCGCAATTCGACTGCAACATACACTACCCGCTTCGCTCAGAAAAGGCCCAGCTAAGTCAGCGAAAATTCCACGCGGTGCCGCATCGGATCGATTCGTTCGGCCCTCACGCGCACGCGATCGCCCAGGTGGAAAATTCGCTGCGTTTTGCCGCCTCGCGGCCCGCCGCGGTAAGGCTCCGCGACAATCACATGGTCGCGCTCGCGAAACGTGCACCGCATCCCCGTCACTTCCTCCAGCCGGTCTATACTCACGAGCCCCTCGACGAAAATTTCGACCAATTCCACGAAAAATCCGAACTTCTGCACGGAAATGATCAGCGCCTCGTATTCCTCGCCGAGATGGCTCTCCATGAACTGCGCCGTCTTCCATTCCATCAGCTCGCGCTCGGCGGCCTCCGCGCGCCGTTCGGCTTCCGAACTTTCCGAGGCGATCTCTTCTAGCTCGATCCGGCGATACGGGCCGAGCATTGCAACGGTCTCTGCTTCTTTTCCCGGCTTTGCATCTGCAATCGTCGCGCGCATCGGTTTCACGTCCGGATTCGCAAGTGCCCACTTCAGAGCGCGATGAACGATCAGATCAGGATAGCGGCGGATGGGCGACGTAAAGTGCGTGTACTCTTTCGTCGCCAGCGCGAAGTGCCCGAGCACTTCTACGGCGTAACGCGCCTGCTTGAGCGAACGCAGCATCAAATAGGAGAGAATTCGCTCCTCGGGCTTCCCCGCAATTTTTTCCGTCAGCCGCTGGTAGTGCTGCGGACGAATATCCACTTCCTCGGCCGCTGGCGCCGTCACGCTCATCGGACGCATGCGCCCGCCGCGACTCGCGTCGCGCCCTCCGCGCCCCCGGGTGGCCGGCTGCACGTGCCCATGCCGCACTGCGATACGGCGCTCCACAAGATCTTCCACTCCCAGCGAATAGCCAAACGCATGCGCCAGCTCTTCGAACTCGATCACCTTTTTCGGATCGGGCTTTTCGTGCACGCGAAGCAGCGAGGCCACGCCGCGCCGTTCAAGATACTGCGCCACCGCCTCATTTGCGGCCAGCATGAACTCCTCAATGATCCGGTGCGCGATATTCCGCACGCTGCGAACGATGCTCAGCATCCGCCCCTGCTCGTCGAACTCGATGATCGGTTCGGGAAGATCGAAATCGATCGACCCTCGAGCGACGCGTTTCTTATTCAGCAGCAGCGCCAGTTCTTTCATGCGCCTAAAATTCCCGACGAGCGGCGCATAGCGCTCGTTCATTTCCGCATCGCCCTCGAGAATCTTGTGCACATTGGTATACGTCATTCGCTCCGCAGAACGAATCACGCCAGGAGTGAAATCGGCGCGCACCGTGTTTCCGCTCGCGTCGATTTCCATGATCGCGCTCATCACCAGACGGTCGACTTTCGGATTCAGCGAACAGATGCCATTCGAAAGTTCCTCCGGCAGCATCGGCACCGCGCGATTCGGAAAATATACAGACGTCCCGCGCAGGTGCGCTTCGCGGTCGAGTGGCGAATTGCGTGCAACGTAATGCGCCACGTCCGCAATGTGCACCTGCAGCTCGTAGCGCCCGCTCGGCAACTCGGTCACATGAACGGCATCGTCAAAATCGCGCGCTGTCTCGCCATCGATCGTAACGATCGGCAGGTCGCGGAAGTCGCGGCGGCCCCGCAGATCAACGTCAGATACACCCTGCGGCGTGGATTGGGCTTCCGCGATCACTTCCGCGGGGAAAATATGCGGCAGATGATGCTTCCGGATGATGATTTCAACGTCGACGCCGATGTCACCCGGCCGACCAAGGATTTCAATCACGCGGCCGGCCGGCGCGAGGCCGCCCTTGGGATAGCGCGTGATTTCCACGTTCACCACCGCGCCATCCAGCTCCGGCAACCGCAATCGCCGATGGCTCGCCACGGCGCTGCCCACTTGCGCCGCGCCCACTTTCTCGCGCAACTCCGGAGTCAACTCATCGCCCGGAGGGATCGACACTTCGTGTTGAATTCGAGTGTCATACGGCAGCACTACGTTCCCATGCGGACCGTAGCGAAAAAGCCCAACGACCGTGGGGTTCTCGCGCTCGAGAATCTGCACGACGCGGCCTTCCGCGCGGCCATCCGCTTTTCGTCTCTCGACACGCGCAAGCACCCGATCGCCGTGCATCGCATCGGCCATAGAATCGCGGCCGATGAAGAGATCGCCTTCAACGCGCGGAATCGGCTTATCCGGCACCAAGAAACCGTATCCATCGCGGTGCGCCACGATTCGTCCGGAAACCAAATTCGGATCGGCGCTTCGACGAGCCCCGCCAGCCGACGCGGAATCCGCATCCGCACGCTTCTGACCCTCGGCTGCCGCGGATTTTCCTCGTTTTGCCGCAGCACGCGCAGATTGTTTGCTCTCCGCCAGTTGGTATTGCCCGGCACGAATTTCTTCCACGTCACCCCGGCTCTTCAGGTACTGAATGATTCGAGGCAAAAAACGGCGCCCATGATGCTGCAGCTCCATTCCATGCGCGATCTGCCGGATGCTTTCCGGCCGCGAGAGCGACGAGAGGTACCCAATCACCTGCTCCTCGGTCACGTGACTCGGATTCGATTCCTTCTCCGAATCCTTCGGGCCTTTATATTTGCGAGGATGTTTCATGATAGGCGAAAGACGCCACGCACAGGCTAACGGAATTCGCGCGGCGTTCAAAGCGTGTTCGTTGACGAAGATCGGGATGCCGGCGCACAATCGTTCGCAGGCCGCGGCCGGCACATCAATCGCGCGACGATTATCAAAATTTGCCCAAAGAAAGCTAATCCTGCGATCCGCGCGCGATCGGCAAATCTACAATACCAATACTGCCATCCGGCTGGCGTTCGAGAGCAGGCGCGTAAGCTCCCAGCAGTTCACGCCGCCACCAATCGCCCGTTTCGCGCTTCGTTTTCTCGTCCGTGAACCAATATTGATAGATGATGGCGCGAACCGCGATCAGCTGCGGCCTGCCTGCAAACGGATTGCCGGCAAATAGGTGCAGCACGTCAGCATCGTTCTGCAGCAGCCGTTCCTCCGTCCAGAGCACGAATCGATTGTCACGCCAGCCTCCAAGCGACGCGAACCACAAGTTCCAGTCGAAGCGCGGCTGGTACGGTGCGTAAATCCCCGGCGGCTTTTTCAAATCCTGTGGTTTGTAACGGAACGGATAGGGAATCCACGTTTTTCCGTCGCTCGAGCCTTGAAATTCGATTTCGAGTCGCTCGGGCGTCATCACCGCGAATAAGCCATAACGATTCGCGATGCGAAATGGCTCGAGCGCCGATATGGGTGCCATCGGCAGAGGCAGCGTTGGCAGAAACATCCAGATGAGCTGCGCCGTGGTCGCATAGAAAACCACGCCGAGCAGAGCACTGGCGATCGCCATTCGAAGCGGACGCAGCCGCTCGCGCCACACCGAGCGCCAGTTTTCGCGCTTCTCGACCACGCCCGCAACCGCCTCGCTTCCAGTCCCAACGCTTGTCGTCGTCTTGAAAAACTCGGGCACCTTTTGGGGCAAAACCCATTCGACGAATCGATCATCAAGCAGCAGGAATCCGAGCGAGAGGACAATATAATTCAGGAACGTGTAGTTCGCCGTCAGAATGATTCCGATCTCGAATGGAGTCACAATGCAAAAGCAAATAATCCGGAATCGCCGCGGGAGAAAAAGCATCCACACCAGCACAAGCTCAACCCCGAGCGTGAGCGCAACCGTTCCCGCATGAAACCAGTGTGGAAAATGCTGCACGTACCAGCCAATCCATGTGGGCAGCGGACCGTTCTGGTAGTAGTTGTCCATCGCCGTGAAGTTGCGCCACGTGGGATCGCCGCTTCGAATCTTAGCTACGCCCGATTCGAAATAGATCCGGAACCACTCCCATTGCAGCAGGAACAGACTCGCGCGCGAGGGAGGATTGCTTCGCCCCAATCCCGGCCAGAATCCCGGCGGCGCAAAAAACAGGGATATAAAACCCGCTTCGAGAAGCATTCCATCCGATTGGTACCCGGAAAAATCCTGCGCAGCGGCCACAAATGAGAGATAACACACGAAACAAACAAGGAGCATTCCCCGCGGCCAGATGTTGAAAACCAGAATCACCGAAGCGATCAGCCCGATCCAGCATATTGCCATCAGCATGCGATTGCTGGGACTAATCCACAGTAGAGTCGGCGCATACCAGAATCGCAGCACTCCCGGAACCGCGGACGTGATCGCCTTGAGATAATCGGCAGCAGGAAGAAGACCGCTCGTGCCGATCAGGCCCTTCACTTGAAATAGAAGCGAATAAAATGCGGAAAAATAGATCAGTCCAAGCGCGCGAAGGAAAATCCATCGCGGCCACAGATGGCCGGGACGCTTCTCGCTGATCGGTTCGGGCCCAAGCAGCCAGTTCACCGCAAACTGCAGCTGCTCGAACCCAGTTGGCCGGTTGAATGAGTGCTCGTATGGCTTCGACTGAAACATCCGCCTCAGTCTACGGCAGGTTCCAAGTTTGCGGAATTCAAACCGATTTCGATGCGGCCGGCCATCATCTTACTCCGCCCGGAGCGACGGCGCACCTGCACGCGGTTTTACTTCCTTGCCGGCGTGCCAGATTGTAAGCATTTGCCGGGTGTTGCTGATTCGGTCCAGCGGACTTCCCGCAAGCACAAGGAAATCGGCGCGTTTCCCAACCTCGAGCGTTCCGATGTCGGCCGATCCCACCACAGCGGCGCTCCCTTTCGTGGCTGCAACAATCGCCTGCATCGCCGTGAACCCGGCGCGAACCATCAGATCGAGTTCGTGATGTTCCGCCCAGCCCGGAATGCGAGCCGGATCCGCGCCCGAATCGGTGCCGAACGCGATACGAACCCCCGCATCTTCGAGCGTCTTCAGATTTTTTTCCCCCATTGCGAACGCGGCTTTCACCTTGGGGAGATTAGGATCGTTCTCGACCCTTGCGCGATATTCCGGGCTTTCAAATTGTTGCAAGAGTTCCGGGCTGACGGAGAGCTTAAAGAACTCGTCTTGCATCACGGCCGGATTCTCCGCGAACACGAACGCCGATTCATCCACCATCAGCGTGGGAATATAAAGAACAGAGTGGGACTTCATCATCCCGATCAGTCCGTCATCGACGGGCAAGTCGCGGATGCTGTGCGCGAGCACGTCCACACCATCCGCGATCAGCGCTTTTGCGTCGGCGAGATAGAACACGTGCGCTGCAACGCGCAGGCCTTGCCGGTGCGATTCTTCGATCACCGCTTTGTAGATTGCCGGATCCATTTTCGGATATTTCCCATACATGTCGTCGAGCCAGAGCTTGACGATGTCCGGATGATGCTGGGCCGTCTCGCGAACCTGCGCCCGCGCTTCATCCGGCGATCGCGGTCTGTACACTTGGTCGGGTGCCACAGGAATCGGAGGCGCGCCGCTCTCAACGCCGAAGCCGCGCCCGGCCGTGAAAATCGTGGCGCCCGGAAACGTCCCCCGGCGCTGCTCATCGCGCAACTCGTAGACGAGATCGCGATTCAGCCCCAGCGACATCATCGACGTGACGCCATATTGCTCGTATTGAACAAGCGCGTTCTCCACATTCTCGCGCGTGTAACCGTCCGCCCGGTTTTGCGTTCCGACAACAAGCCCGAGATGCCCGTGCCCATTGATAATCCCCGGCATGATCGTGCGGCCTTCTAGTTCGATCACGCGCGCATTCTTCGGATAATGAACCTTGCCTTCCTTGCCGACAGCCGTGATCCGGTCGCCCTCAATCACCAGAACGCTTTTCTTGATCGGCGGCGCGCCGGTCCCGTCGATGAGCTGAGCCCCTTTGAGAACGATCACAGCGCTCGTTTGCGCGCCGGCCACAGAAGCAATCGACAGCATGCATGCAACTGCGAATCGTCTTTTCATGGCGAATTTCTTGCCACCTTTCGGCCTCCAGAATAGTCTCATTCTAGGTAGATTCTGAAGGCTGCATTATCGGAATTAACTTGGGCTGAGAATCAGCCCGCATCGATTTGACACTTGCAAAGTGAAGGAGATTCATCATGGCATTGACGAAACGTTATCTTGGTTCGAGTGGATTGGAAATCACGACGGTTGGATTCGGTTCCTGGGCAGTTGGCGGAGGCGGCTGGTCCTACGGCTGGGGCCCTCAAGACGACGCCGAGTCTATCGCAACGATGCAGCACGCGGTCGATTTGGGAATCAATTGGATTGATACCGCCGCGATTTATGGGCTTGGCCATTCGGAAGAAGTTGTCGGCCGGCTTCTGCGCGATATTCCGCAGTCGCGGCGTCCTCTTATTTTCACCAAGTGCGGGATGGCGTTCGGAAAGGATCCCATGGCTGAGCCGGAGCGAACCTTGAAACCCGATTCCATACGACGCGAATGCGACGCCTCGCTGCGCCGCCTGGGAGTGGAACGAATCGATCTGTATCAGTTTCATTGGCCGGACGAGACCGGCACGCCCGTGGAGGATTCCTGGGCCACGATGGTAAAGCTGATCCAGGAAGGCAAAGTGCGCGCGGGCGGAGTATCGAATTTCGACGTGAATCTGCTCGAGCGGTGCGAAAAGATCCGGCACGTCGATTCGTTGCAACCGCCTTTTTCGCTGATCAATCGTTCGGTCGCTGCGAACGAAATTCCCTGGTGCGCGAGTCATGACACCGGCGTGATTTGCTACAGCCCGATGCAATCCGGTTTGCTGACGGACAGTTTTTCGCGCGAACGAATCGCAAATCTTGCGCCCGATGATTGGCGAGGGCGCTCTCCTTACTTTCAGGAGCCGAATCTCAGCCGCAACCTCGCGCTGCGAGACTCGCTGCGGCCGATTGCACAGCGTCACAACACTTCGGTTTCGTCCGTAGCAATTGCCTGGACGCTCGCCTGGCCCGGCGTGACCGGAGCAATCGTAGGCGCGCGAACTCCGGCGCAAGTCGATGGCTGGATCGGAGCAGCCTCACTGCAGCTGACTGATAAAGACCTCGAAGAAATTGCGGCGGCTATTGAGCGCACGGGAGCTGGTACCGGCCCTGTCCGTCCGTCGGCCACAAAGAAGGCGGCGGCCCCTCGCAGTTCCTGAACCAAAATTCTGATTGCAGCGATCGGAGCCCAAGTCGCAGTACACTTGCGGCTATGGGACAGGTTTACGCGGGCACTTCGGGATGGGCATATGCTAGTTGGAAACCGGACTTCTATCCCGCAAAGCTGCCTGCGGCGAAGTTCCTGAGCCACTACTCCACTAGGCTGAACTCGGTCGAGGTGAACTACACGTTTCGCCGCTTTCCGTCGCAAAAGCTGCTCCAGGGTTGGATCGAGGCGACTCCAGATGGTTTCAAATTTGCCTTCAAAGCGCACCAGCGGATCACGCACTTCATGCGCCTTCGCGACGCCGCCGGCCAGACATCGGATTTTGTCGGGGCCGTCGAGCCGATGCGAAAGGCAAACAAGCTAGGACCCGTGCTTTTCCAGTTGCCGCCGCATCTGAAGCTCGACCTGCAGTTGCTCGACGATTTTCTCGCTGGTCTGCCGAAACAGATCCGCGCCGCATTCGAGTTTCGTCATAACTCCTGGTTTAACGACGAAGTATTCACCGCGCTTCGCAACGCAAACGCCGCGCTTTGCCAGGCCGAAAGCGAAAATCTCGTGACGCCGCCGGTCTCGACCGCAGATTTTTCCTACCTGCGCCTTCGCAACGAAAGCTATTCGGTCAAGGCTCGCAACGAAATCGCCGAAAGAGTCAAGAACCTGGCGCAGTCAGGAGATGTGTTCACGTATTTCAAGCACGAAGAAACTGCGGAAGGCGCGCTCTACGCCGAGGGTCTCCTGAACTCCGGTCGGCGCTAGGCTTCGCGCCGTTCTGGAAAAAATCCGTTCACCAACAGCATCGCTACGCAAGCTGCGATCGGAACCACGAGTCCCATGCGAAGCGCGCTCATATGAGTTGACACAGCGCCGACCAGCCACGGGAGCGTGGCGCCGCCGAGACTGCCAGTCGCAAAAACAATGCTGCCGAATCGCCGCGCGTTCGCTCCGTAAATTCGAACGAGCCATCCCACGAGTATTGGGTACACGCACGCAAGGCCAAGACCGGCGAACGTCGCGCATGCTAGAGCTGCTCGATACGTTGTAGCAAAAAGCAAAGCGCTGCTCGCCAGCGCCGCGAGACTCAGCCCGCATCCCGTCAGAATCTTCTCTCCGTCTTTGTGCGTCGCGAGGGCGCGAAGCGCAGCGGGGGCGAGCGCTCGTCCGGTCATCAGCCCGCACCAGAAAAAAGCCGGCGTAAGCGCGGACATCGTCGCGGAAATAGACTCGACACGATTCGCATACGCCGCCACCCAACCGCCGACCGCGCTCTCAGTGCCCACATACAGAAAAAACATCGCGCTCAGTGCAAACCCTGCGGCGCCGATCAGACGAGTTCGCGGCGCGGCGAGGCTGGCAGCGGGCTCGTCCGGCGCATATTCGAGCGGCTCGATTTCCCACGCGCCGATCAACAGTGCACAGATCGCGTGAAATAGAGCGACCCCCACAAGGAATTTCGCCAGCATATGCAGGTCCTCAGCCAGCATTACAAGCGGCCCGCAAGCGATCGCACCGATCGTCCACGTGACGTTCAGGATGCTCACTGCTGTCGCGCGTCTCTGCGGAAAAACTTCCGCCACCCACAAGTTTCCGCCCGTGAGCGCAAGGCCGAGGCCGTAACCGTACAGCGCCGTTCCCACGAGACCGATGCGCGCGTCGCCCAAGCCGAGCGCGGCAACGCCGAGCGCAATGAGCGCGAACCCAATCGCAAACGTGAGCCTATAGCCCCGGCGTCGAATCGGAATCAGCACGCCCGTCGAAAGGCAGCCCGCAAGCTGTCCGCAAAATTGAGTCGTAAAAAAGAGCCCGGCCCGTTCGTCGCTCAGCGACCAGCGATTAATGAGAATGGGGAGAATCGGCCCAAGCAGCACGGTAACGATTCCTGCGGACGCAAACGCGGCATGGATCACAAAGTTCGCGCGGCCGTGATGCGGCGTGGCATTCTGAAATGAGTTTTCGATTTCGGCATTACCTCCGAATCCTCAAGACTGTAGCAAACCAAGCAGGTCAGAGCTATGCTTTGCCCGCCTGCCCGATGAACGACTACTGCGACAAATCGACCGCCTTTCAGCAGGCACGGCTCAAGAGCGAACGCCTCCGCATTTTGATTTTGCTCGCGGTGATCGGCGTAGTGTTCGGAGTGCGAAGCTTCCGCACGGCCCTTTACCACAATAGCGGGAACATCCACCTGTGGATGATCATGGCGGCATCTCTAGCTCCGGTCGTCGCATACGAGTGGCTGATGTTGCGCGCCGTAGACCGCGCGATTCAGGCAGGTCGACCATTGCCTGCTGCAACATGGATCGCCAGTATTCTTTTAGAAACTTCACTACCCGCACTGTTCATCGCGTTTCTTTCTGGCAACTCGCTCGAGCCTGCCTATAAGCCGCTGGCGAACCCGGCTATCCTCGTGTTTTTCATTTTCATTACTCTCTCGACACTCCATTTGAACCCGGCCGCGAGCCAGCTTTCAGGATTCGTTGCGGCAGTGAGCTATCTCGCTGCTGCGCTGTACGTCGGTTGGAGGCCTTCTTTCTCCGTAGGTGAATCGGTGATGGCGCCGAACAAGACCGTCACAGTCTATGCAATCACGCTGGTGGTCGCGGGATTTGTCGCTGGCGCGGTTGCAAGAGAAATTCGGAAGCAAGTCGAAGCGGCGCTTCATGAGGCCGAGGTCAAACACCAAATGGAACGGTTGGAGCACGACCTTGACGTAGCGCGTTCGATTCAACAATCCTTGCTTCCCACCTCGATGCCTGTCGTCGAAGGATTCGAGATTGCCGCTTGGAATCAGCCCGCCGATCAAACTGGCGGAGACTACTTCGATTGGCAGCCTCTCTCAGAAGGAAAAGTCTTGGTGGCTTTAGCGGACGTTACCGGCCACGGAATCGGCCCCGCTCTCCTCGCAGCCGTGTGTCGCGCTTATGCGAGAGCTAACTTCAGTGGAGAAAACGGGCTCTTCCCAGCGATGGAAAAAATCAACGCCGCGCTCGCTGCCGATTTAAAAGAAGGGCGCTTCGTCACTTTCGTGGCAGCCATCTGCGCCCCTGGAAGTCCGCGGGTGGAATTGCTTTCGGCCGGACATGGGCCACTGTTTTTGTATCTGCTGAAGCACGATTGTTTTGAAACGATGGAAGCGCAAGGCCTGCCGCTCGGCATTTCGGCCAGTTTCGATTCTGACCCGCCGCTGTCCCTTGATCTCGATCACGGCGACATGATCGTCCTCGCGACCGACGGGTTTTTCGAGTGGGCCAACGCGCAAGGCGAGCAGTTCGGCGCCACGCGAATGGAGGAAAGAATTCGCGCATCGAGAGAAAAGCCGCCAAGCGAAATCATTTCCAATCTGTATCGCGCTGTCGTTGAGTTTTCAGGTGGTACGACGCAGCAGGACGATCTGACCGCCATCATCATCAAACGGACGCCTTAAGTTAAAGATGCCAAGAATCACGGTAGTTGGAATTGGCCCGGGACCCGTCTCCTGTTTGACAAAAGAGGCGGAGGCGGAACTCATCCGCGCCGACAAGATTTTTTTCCGGCTGGGATCGCATCCTGTTTACGACTGGCTTCGCGGCCTCGGCAAACAATTGATCAGCTTCGACCTGCTGTACACGACCAAGTGGTCGAAACCCGAAGACATTTACGAGTTCATGGTGTCTGCGTTGTTGAAAGAAGCTTCGCTTCGCGGCGAAGTGACCTATGCCGTTCCGGGAAGCCCCGCGATCCTCGAGGACACGACGAATCTGATCCGACTGTGGGCGCCAAAAGAGCAGGTCGAAGTGAGGGTGATCGATGGCGTGAGCTTTTTGAGTCAGGCCCTGGCCGAAGTCCAGTTCGATTTTTCACTGGGACTGCAAATCGTTCTGCCGCTGACGCATCTTCAGCACGGCCGTTTCACGAATCGCTTGGCTCTTCTCGTCTGCCAAATCGAAGCCGCTCGCCTTCCGCAAGACGTGCCTCGGGTCGACTTGACGGCCAAATTTCTGCTGCAAGCGTATCCTGCGGATCATCGCGTGACGCTCATTTGGACCGATGGCATGCCGGATTACAAGATGCAATCGAAAGTGGTCGCGCTCAAAGATCTGGTTCGCGACTACGGCGAGCCGAAATTTTTCGCCAGCATTTACGTTCCGCCGGCCGAGTAAAGCGCAAGCCGTGGCGCCTATACCGGCAGAATCATACGCAGACAATCGAATTATTTTGCGAGAAGTTTCGCGCCCAGAACATCAACTCGCTCGATTGCGGGTGGCTTTGACAATAGCTCGCCGGCTTTGGCCATCAGCGCCTTTGCGATGGGCCCGTTCAAATGGGCCTCTCGCCCGCTTTCGTCGTTGAAAGCGTCGAAGATTCCGAAAGTCGTGTGGCTCAATCGCAGCGCGAACCAGACGGGAGTCGTCGCTTCCTGGTTGGCCATGCTCAGACCAGCTTCGAGGAATTTTGCCACGTCATTTTCTTTTCCGGATTTCGCTTCCAGTCTTACGAATAGTCCAACTTTCACCATTTGCTGGCTCCTGAGACGATAGATTCCCTAAGTAATTCCACTCGCCGTCCTCGCTCCTTTGGGAACGTAGCGAGACCCGCCATCGGATGTCATTAAGTCCGCTCACGATGCACATTCGTTCGTCAAATATCTGTCGGTGAAACTGAAAACTTGGCCGAACGGTTAGATGAGAGAACCAAGCTGGACGGTTTACGCGTCTAAAGAAATATGTCATGGCATAAACCGCCCGCCATTTTTCCCTGGGCGCTTGTTTTGTCCGCTGCCGCCCTGGCGCTGTGTGCGCGCCACGCGGAAGCCGCAGGCGCGCCCATCCCGCACGGGACGTTGGAACTTGTCGCCGAAAAGCAGTGGATCGCGGCGGGACATCCGTTCAATGTCGCGTTGCATTTCGAGCTCGAAAAGGGCTGGCACATCTACTGGACGAATCCCGGCGATTCAGGTGAGCCGCCTCGCGTACAGTGGAATTTGCCGGCGGGCATAACGGCCGGGGATATCGAATGGCCCGCGCCGCGGCGGCTTGGGACGGCGAGCATTGTGGATTACGGCTACGAGGATGCGGTGATGTTGATCGTACCGATGAATGCGGAAGCGAACCTGGCGGCGCAAGGGCCAGCTCAGATCGCTGCGGAGGTTAAGGTGCTCGTTTGCCGCGAGATGTGCATCCCGGGAAAAGCGCAAGTTTCGCTCACGCTGCCCGTAAAACCACAGACATCCCCGGTAAATGCACAGAGCGCCGATTTGTTCGCGGCTGCACGCAAAGCTTTGCCGCGACCGGCGCCGGCAAACTGGAAATTCGGCTTGTCCGAAACGAACGACTCTTTCGTGTTGACGGGGAACCTCGGTCGCCGAATTACAGACGCTATTTTCTTTCCGCTCGCCGAGTCGCAGGTTTCCAACGCGGCTCCGCAAACGCTTGTGCCCATCGCCACCGGCTTTCGTCTGACCCTGCGGAAGTCGGACCAGCTTCTGAAACCGATCGCGCGGTTGAAGGGCGTGCTTGTGCTTTCAGGCGAGCGGGCCTACTCGATCGATGTGCCCGTCGGCAAGCCTGTTGTGACAAGCACGAAAGGCGCGGGGTAAATGCGCAACCAATTACTTCGGAATTGCGTTCCGCGCAGTACAATTTCTGAAGGAGGGACGACGGAAATGAAGCGCTCAACTTTTTACCTGATGTTCGTTGGTCTGATACTGGGCCTGATACCGCGTACGGCTCCGCTGCTCCTCGCAGCGGCAAAAGTGGGCGAGCCGGCGCCCGCGTTCACGGCCACCGCCAGCGACGGCAAAACCTACAAGCTCGCCGGCTATCGCGGAAAGTATGTGATCCTCGAGTGGCACAACAACGGCTGCCCTTACGTGGGCAAGCAGTACAACAGCGGCAACATGCAGAAGCTGCAAAAGCAGTGGACGAGCCAGGGCGTCGTCTGGTTCACGGTTCTGTCTTCCGCGCCAGGCAAGCAGGGATTCGTGACGGCGAGCGATGAGAACGCGTATCTGGCAAAGATGCAGGCCGCGCCCACCGCTGCGCTGCTCGACCCGAGCGGCGAGATCGGCCATATGTACGACGCGAAGACGTCGCCGCAAATGGTGGTAATCAATCCCCAAGGCGTCGTGATCTACGATGGCGCGATTGACGACAAGCCGACAACCGATCTGGCGGACGTTCCTGGCGCGACGAATTACGTCTCGCTTGCGCTGGAGCAAGCCATGGCGGGCAAGCCGGTCGCGACGCCTGCGACGCGTCCCTACGGCTGCTCGGTGAAATATTCGGATTCGTCGCACTAGATACACTTTGTCATTCTGAGCGCAGCGAAGAATCTCACACGTCATTTCTTAGCGTTTGGTTCCGCCACGCTCTCTTGTCCGCGTTATACTTTTCTGCCCGGTCAATTCTGGTGGAGGCGTGCCATGGCAACACGACAGGATCGGGTGGAACTCAAAGGGAGCGCGCGGGCTGCGCTCCCCGGCGGGAAAGATGTAGGGCCGGCGGATCCGAATCAGCAGATCGAAGTGAGTGTCCTCTTGCGCCGCGGATCGAAGCCCAGCGATTTGCCCGCTATCGATCAAATGGCGTCGAGCCTCCCTCGGGATCGGAAATATCTCACCCGCGAAGAATTCGCCAAACAGCATGGCGCATCGGCGCAAGACATCGAAAAGATTCGTGCGTTCGCCGCGCAATACGGTCTGAAAGTCGCGAGTGAGGACAGCGCAAGCCGCACCGTAAAACTCACCGGCACGGTTCAAGCTTTCAACGACGCATTTGGCGTGAGCCTTCGGCGCTACGAACACGCTTCCGGCTCTTTTCGCTGCCGCACCGGCGCGCTCACGATTCCCGCTGACCTCGACGGCATCATCGAAGGCGTTCTCGGCCTCGATAATCGGCCCCAAGCCAAGCCGCATTTCCGTCTGCGCAAGAAAAATCCCAGCGTTCAGGCTCGCGCCACGGATGTTTCCTATTCGCCTCTTCAAGTCGCGAAGGCCTACGGTTTTCCGTCGGGCGTAACCGGCGCCGGCCAGTGCGTTGCGCTGATTGAACTCGGCGGCGGATACAACGCGTCCGATCTCACTCAGTTTTTCAGCAGCCTCGGAATTTCCGCTCCGAAGGTCACCGCAGTTTCCGTCGACGGCGCCCAAAATTCGCCCACAGGCGATGCCGGCGGACCCGATGGCGAAGTGGAACTCGACATCGAAGTCGCGGGCTCCGTCGCGCCAGCGGCACAAATCGCCGTATATTTCGCGCCGAACACAGATCAAGGCTTCATCGACGCAGTCACCACGGCCGTGCATGACGCGACCCTGAAGCCGTCCATTATTTCCATCAGCTGGGGCGGCCCGGAAGATTCCTGGACCGCGCAATCGCGCAATGCGCTCAACTCCGCGTGCCAAGATGCTTCGACGATGGGCGTCACAGTGCTCGCCGCATCCGGGGATAACGGCTCGTCCGACGGAAGCGCAAGCGGAAATCCCACCGTCGATTTTCCCGCGTCGAGTCCGTTCCTCGTCGGCTGTGGCGGAACGAAACTTACAATTTCTGGCGCCTCGATCAGCAGCGAGCAAGCCTGGAACGAACTTTCGGCGAACGAAGGCGCAACGGGCGGTGGCGTAAGCGAGGTCTTCGCGCTTCCGAGTTTTCAGCAGAGCGCGAATGTCCCAAAAGCTCCGAACGGATTCGTAGGCCGCGGAGTTCCCGATGTGGCGGGCGACGCCGATCCCGCAACTGGCTACAACGTCGTCGTCGACGGACAGCAATCTGTGATCGGCGGAACAAGCGCTGTCGCGCCGCTCTGGGCGGGCCTGTTCGCGCTCATCAATCAATCTCTCGGAGCGAACGTAGGTTACGTCAATCCGCTCTTGTATTCCGCTAAAGCTGAAGCCACGTTTCACGACATCACCGCCGGAAACAACGGAACCTACTCCGCCGGCCGCGGCTGGGACGCCTGCACCGGCCTCGGCAGCCCAAACGGCTCGGCGCTGCTGGCCGCTCTGCGCGGCTCTTGAGCGCCGCACGTATTCTCGTCCGAGTCTCGTCACGAAGGTGCCTGCGGGAACGAATCTCCTTTCAACGGCGCGAGTGAGCAACTTGGCAGCGGGAACGAGATAAAAAATCGCAATATATTTGCGATTAGAAATTTTTAGTGGGCTGAGTTTTCTATAAGTTAGTCGCAATTCTAATTCCGGATTTGCGATTAGGTTCTGGAGGCCGGAGGCTCGAGGTTGGAAGCTGGAATACAGCGGGCGGAGGCGAGGTTGTACCTTCGGCGGACGGCTTGTAGCCCGCCGCCCTTTTTGCGCCAGCGGATGAAAACCCGGATGAAAAATCGCAATCCGTTCGCGATTAGAAATTTTTAGTAGGTTTTCTTTGCTATGACTTACGTTGAATTCTAATCGCGCATTCGCGATTAGAATCTGGAGGCTTGAGGCTCGATCCTGGAAGCTAGAAGACGCCGCCAAACCCATTGTCGGCGTCGGCTTCCGGCGAGGAAATGGTCCCCTCCCGTCCTGGAAACCCGGAGTAGCGGCGGATTGTGCCGTCTTCGTCGTCATATAAAAACGGGAAATGGTAGCGTGGATTCGGGCGCCTGTATATCCGTAGAACTACGCAGACCTGTGGAAAACCAGGCTTCAAATCGGAACCCGTGATCGTGGAGGCAAAGCTCATGTCTCGCCGGAGCACCGCATAGCAGGTCTGAAAATCCTCACCTCTAAAAGAGGTGAGCTACATGCGAGAACTAGCTCCTGAAGCTAGAAGCGCGCGATGAGCGATTGAGGAATAGCTGGTTACAGCGTGCTGTGCCTAATGTTGGCCCTATCTACGGCCCCGTGGCGGGTCAGTTTACGCTTGACGGTACAGCAGGCGGTGGACGACGGTCCGGGATTGCTAGTGATAAGCGGATTTCTCAACACCTATCCGGCTCGGCCCCATTTTTGAGGCCCAAGTTCTAACAGTTATTGCAGCTTCGCATACTCCGTTTTGGCTTCCTTCAGAATGGGAATGTCAGGGTCGGCGTCTTTCCAGAGCGTGAGGAAGTCCTCATAGGCGGCGCGGGCTTTGACCGTGTTGCCTTGCATGGCTGAGGCACGGGCCAGGCCGAGGCGAGCCAGCGCGCCCCAGGAAAAATTCGCCACCAATCCTCGGTGGTCGATGAACTTCTGAAATTCCGGTGCCGCTGCGCTGCCGTTGTGCAGCATGAGATAGGCTTCGCCACGCAAATAAGCCGGGCATAGATATACAGCGAGGCCCGTGGGTTGGCCGAGTTCGATCGTGCCCGCAACCTTCAATAGTTCGATTGCCCGCTTAGGGTCTTTGCGCTCCAGGGCCACCGCTGCCCGGATGGTAGGCAGCCAATATCTCTGGACCAACGTGTCCAGCGGCAGTGTCTTGTCGAGTTCGGCCGCCAGTTTCTCCGCCGCTGGCGTAGCGGCTGCCCGCGCCAGGGCCAGCGTCGCCAGCGCCCGCACATCGCGGTTCGGGCCCAGCTTCAATGCGGCATCGGCTTCGGCGCGCGCCTGCTCCCGGTTTCCCGATTCCACCTCGCGCAGCGCAGCCGCTGCCTGATATGCCGCAGCTGTCTCTTTGGCGTCGTTGTGCTGGGCTGAATCCATCGCCTGCCGCGTCAGAACGTGGGCGTTCTTCAACTTCCCGTACCAGCCCTCCGTGTCGGCTTGCGTGGCCAGCAGCAGGTCTTCCGTGCCCGGCTTTCCTGTGCCGGCCGAGAGCAACTGCGCCATCTGTACCGCATCGCCCTTCTGAAACGCTAACAGGTAGCGGCCAGCGAGCAGGAGTTCGCCCTCCAGCTTGCGATCCTCGGTCTGCTTATAAACCGCCTCCGCCTCGTCCAGCCGGTTGAGGTTCACGTAGGCGTTGCCGAGGTTGAGATAGTTGGCCACATTAGTTGGCTCTAGGCGCAGCTCCTCACGGGTTTCTTCCAAGGTTTTTTCCCAGTTTCCCAGGCTGGCGGAAATGAATGCCACGTTTGAATAAGGCCCGACGTCTCTCGGGTAGGTCTGCTGCCACAGTTCGTAGGTCTGCGCCGCCTTCTCCAGTTCTCCCGTCGCTTGCAGGTAGTAGCTTCCTTCGATGGCAAACCGCTCCGGTTCGCTCACCTTCTCCCGGAGGCCGTAAGCCTTGCGTGCGTTGTCGGCCCCTCGCCCGACTTCATTGAGATTGCTGTAAGCAACCGCCATGGCGGCGTAGGGCAGGGCGAAATTCGGGTCTAGTTCGACTGCCCGCTTGTAGAAGGGCAGCGCGGCTGTTTCCCCTTTCGCAAACCGCGTCTTGCGTCCCAGGCTGTACGCTTTCAGCGCCTCCAGAGACGGCGTGGTCGCTTCCTCCACCGGCGTGGCGTATTTCTGCACCGAGCTGAGCGACTCGCCCAGTTTGCGCCGCAAACTGATCGCCGCATTGTCCAAAGCCTTGAGCACCGCTTCCTTGCTCGCCGCCTGCTCCTGCGCTCCCCCCAGCACGTCGCCCGTGTTGCAGTTCACTGCCTTTAGGCCAATGACGAACCGGCTGCCCAGCCCGGCAATCGAGCCGGTCAGCATGGCCTTGCTGTGCGTGCGCTGGCAGATCTCGCGCGTGACCATCGGCGTCAAGCGGTCACCGGCGGGACGCCCCATCAGCTTCAAAGTCTCATTTACCTTGCGCTCGGAAACCAGTTCGAGAAAGGGTGATTGCTCCAGCTGTACCGAGAGTCCTTGCCGCAACGCGTCATCGAATACCGGATCGCCCGTGGTGTTCGCAAAATCGGCAAGAACAATCGTGTCGGTGGCGCTGAGAGAATGCGCTTTGCGAACAAAGAATAGCCACCCGCCCACGGACGCGACCGCGAGGAAGGCCATGCCTGCAACCGTCAGCGTCGCGAGTCTTTTGCTTTTTGTCGCGGTTGCGGCGGGAGACGGCGTCGCGCGTTGCGTACTGATCTTCTTCGGCAGTTCCGAGTTACCGGCCTCGGTGGTGTGCAAGCTGTAGACATGAATGCGAACTCCGTGCTTGACCTCAACTTCGCCGAGATCGTGCAACATGCTGCACCAGGCGCTGACTTGGCCGAGGACTTCCGCTTCCGCGCTGGAAACGAGGATGTGGCCTGCATCGCCGCAATCCATCACACGCTGTGCAATGTTAATGCCGCCGCCTGCGACATTGCGGTTAGCGTTAATGTCCGCGACGCGGTACACGGGCCCAGTATGGATTCCCATGCGCAGCTTGATCTCAGCATGATCGCGGAGGATTTTCGTCAGCTCTAGCGCACAGCGAACCGGAGCCTCGGGGTCGCGAAAAAAGACAAGCGCCATCCCATCACCGGTAGGTAATCGGATCAACTGATCCTCGGCTTGTGCGCGATTGAACGCTGAGGTGTTACGGACGGCTTCTTGCAAATCGTGAAGCAACTGTTGCTGGCGGTCCATGTGAAGCGCGGAGTAGGCCACGATGTCCATGAAGAGGACATGGGCCATCTCAAGGGATGGTGTGTTGGGCCCTTGCGAATCCGTCACGGCGTACTCTCTGACGGCCAGTGCAAAATGTGCGGTGAGAAGTTAGCGCCAACCATGATGGGGAGACGATCCTTGTGGCGAGCATCTTAGGTTGCGGTTGGAGGCAAGTCAACGAAGGCGAACATTTGCGTGCCAGCTTTGGCACATCATGAGAGGCAAAAAATCAGAGACGCCGAATAGGTGTCGAGAACAGGGTTTCGCTCCAGCTATCTCAGAATGAGACGAACCGGGATTACTGGTGATAAGAGGAGTCCGGGCCTGCGCTCTGATTGAGAGTTATTGGGCTGTTTTGCCGCCGTCGACCAGGTAGGACGCACCCGTTACGAAAGACGCCTTGTCGGACGCAAGAAACAAGATGGTCTGAGCGATCTCTTCAGGTCTCCCTACTCGTTTGAGCGGCACGGTCGCGGCCAGACTCGCCTTTCTTTCGTCAGTACCGGTGAAGCGGTTCAGCATGCCAGTTTCGATTGGACCTGGAGCGACCATGTTGACGCGTACCCCTGACGAGGCCGCTTCGAGTGCGGCCGACTTGGTCAATCCTTCGACCGCATGCTTGCTCGCCGAGTATATGGATGCGCCAGCAGCACCAGTATGGCCATAGGTGGACGACACGTTGACGATGCTGCCGCTTCCCTGCGCAAGCATCACGCGCATTTCGTGCTTCATGCTGAGCAGCGTACCTAGGACGTTTGTGTCGAAGGTCGCGGCGTAGGATTCTGCAGTCTGTTCCGTCACCGGGCCAGGTGTGCCCTCGGTTCCAGCGCAATTGACAGCGGCATCCAGACGACCAAAGCGCGCGACAGTCTTATCGATCAAGCTGCGCACATCGTCCTCGTGACGCACGTCGGAACGCAGGAATTCGGCTTCAGCACCAAGCTTTCGGAGTTCGGCGGCTAATTTTTGGCCTTCGTCATCGCGTCGTCCGGAAATAACGACACGGGCACCTTCGCGCGCGAAAGCCAGGGCAGTGGCGCGTCCAATACCTGTCAGCGCGCCAGTGACCAAAACGACGGGGGAAGCCATGAGATTTCTCCTTCAAGATTTGATACGCCACGAACCGTAGCGTTTGTCTTTCACCTCGTCAACGGCAGAACGCACCTTGACCACATCGCCTGCGCGCAGCTCGCGTTTATATTCGATGTGTTGCTCAACACCTGCGACTCCGCGATTTTCCTTTTGCATTCGCGAACGGCTCAGCCCCATCGCGGCGAACAGTTGCCAGCTCGCCTCGTCAAATTTCCCGACGTACCACATCACGTTCATATGGTCCATGTGATCGCAGTGCTCGGCCCTGACAACTCCGCGATACGTTATCGGATGCTCAGCCATGAATGTCTCCTCGAACCGGCATGGATCCTAACCAAAGATGATTGAAGAAATGGCGCCCAAGAGCATTAACCTCAGCCCCGCCAACTCTTTGTGCCCCCAATAGTCGCTAATTTCATTGCGCTCGATACTGGTTGAGACCGAACGGTCTCTTGCTGCATCCAAAAAATTGGGCACTTTATGTGCTTTGTTGCAAGAGGAGGAGAAAATGAAAAGCAAAGTCAGTCAATTCGCGCTGGCCGCCGTGCTCGCGGCAGGATTCGCAGCACCGGCGCTCGCGCAGAACACGAATTGGAAATTGAACTCCGATCATTCCGCCGGCCGTATCTCTATCGGTTCCACGGCCGACCCAAACACAATATTTGAAGCCGGTATTGCGCGCGTAAAGGGATCCGTCCGCCTGGATGCGGGCTCGCTTACGAATTCCTCGTTCGACTTCACGATCTATCCCGCGGATGATGGTCCGGCCTCGATCAACGAAGACGGCAGCGTGAATGCCGCGGAATTCTCGAATGTGGCTCGCTCGACCGTCATCAACTTCCGATCTAAAGAAGTGAAGCTCACCGGCGACGGCGATCTTGCGGTGACTGGTGATCTTACGCTTTCCCACCTCGAGCGGCCTTTCCTCATCACCTATAGCGAAGCGTACGGCGGTCCCGTGTATGGCGAACCCGAAGTGCGCAGCGCCACTCGCGAAGTGACTTTCGTATTTCAAAACGTCGCCGCTGCAGAGGCGAAAGCCGGAAGCAGCCGCAAATTGAAACTGGCTGCATCCGCCGGCATCAAGACCGAGGATTTCCCCGGGCTCTTCGAAGCAGTGACGAACGCGAATTGGCCGGTTGTCCTCGAAAACAAGGTCTGCCAGGAGCCCGCGACCATCGGCGAGGAATATCACGGAATGGGATGCACCGGCACACCGGTCGTCATCTCTTCTCGCCCGTCGCCTTGGGTGACGGTGGTTGAAGATTACCCCGGGCCGGACCTTGCCACGCCTCGCGTCCGCGACAATGTGAAGATCGCGCTGACTCTTGAACTCAACCGCAGTGCTTCCGCAGCCGCCGAGGTCGCCGGCAACTAATGCGCACTGTGTCGGAGCCGCTAAGGAATCGGGCCTCCAGTTCATTGGAGGCCCTCTATCCGTTTCAGCGTTCCATTTTCAACGCGAAACGTTTTGTAAAGGAGACCTATCATGCCACTCGCTCGAATCGACCTTGCAGAGGGTAAGGGTGCCGATTACATCAGGGCTGTCGGAGAGGTGGTGTATCACGCACAGGTTGAAGTCTTGAAGGCCCCTAGAGACGATCGCTTCCAGGTGATCACCGAGCATCCAGCGCAAGATTTCATCTTTGATCCCAGCTATCTTGGCATTCAAAGATCGAAAGATTGCGTGTTTATCCAGCTGACGCTCAATGCCGGGCGAAGCGTGGACCAGAAACGTGGCTTTTATAAAGCAATCGCGGACGGACTGCACGAGCGTCTCAGCCTGCGCCGGGAGGACGTGTTCGTTAATCTGGTTGAAGTCAGCAAAGAGAACTGGTCGTTTGGCAACGGCGAGGCGCAATACGCGAAATGAGTTCACAGGGCAGGAGACTCTTTGCGACGAACCAGACCGCTTCAACCGCGAGTTGGCCGCCTTCATCAGCGACCGACCGAGTTCCGTACTGTACTGCAGAAGTGATACATCTAGACAGCGCATAGCGCACCAGCAAAAAGGGGCTTCGCCTTGCTTGACTGGAGAAATGAGAGCATCGATGAAAACCCGACGAGAGTTTCTCGCAACTACGATAGCCGCCGCGGCTTCACTGACCAATAGTACAGGGCAAGCTTCAGCAACGCCGTCTGGACTCTCCATTGCGGCTGAGAACGAACGGAAAGATACGATATTCAATGACTCAACTCGAGGAGGCCGAGACATGGCTGATAAGGCGGAAGATCCAAGAATTACGAGAGCGCGCCTCTCCGGGCCCGAACATGTGACCAAAGACGCGACGGTCGCCGAAATGGCTGCCGACGGCACCATGACCGTTTTGGTCAAAGGAACGAACGAGTGGGTTTGTACACCAGGAAACGAAAACAAAATCGGCGACCCACCGATGTGCATGAACCCCATGGGTATGCGATGGATGATGGATGCCATGCAAGGAAAGCCGAAGCCGACGAACACAGCGCCCGGAATGATTTACATGCTGTGCGGCGCCACACAGAGAAGCAACACCAATCCTTCGGATAAAACCAGTCCCGCTATTCCCATAGGACCGCACTGGATGATCACATGGCCTTTCGATGCTGCGGCAAATGGGCTTCCGACCACGGTTCGCGACAAAGGCGCTTGGGTGATGTTTGCGGGAACTCCTTACGCGTATTTGCACGTTTGTGGCACCCCGTGGGAAGGCAACGAATACCACGAGGGCGATAAGGCGGTCTGGACCATGTCTTACGCTCGTCACTGAATTCCGGCAACCACGGCTCCATCTGAAGAACTTCAGCCACACAGCGATCTGCTCGCCGAGTTCCCGTACGAGGGACCGCGGCACTACGCCTGACGTCAAGGTGATTGGGAAATGGTGCCCAAGAGAGGACTCGAACCTCCACTCCCTTGCGAGAACTAGCTCCTGAAGCTAGCGCGTCTGCCAATTCCGCCACTTGGGCATTTCGTGCGGCAGGAAAACTACAATTCATATTGCCGCGCGGTTCGAGGTTTGTCAACGAAGCACAAGGATCGCCACCCGCTGTAGGACACTATAAAACGATGGTGATGGTTGGCTACGACAATGCGGGTGCTGCTCTAATTCTGAGATTTAGAGCATTACCCATCTCGGGGCACGCATTGGGGTTGCTGGACAATTTCGAGCGAGGTGATAGCCGAAGGTGACGAGTCCGGGCGATGAAAGAGCGAAAGGACACCACCGCCGTTCAATATCAGAGGGGTAGGAAATAAAGGGAACGACGGTTGGTGGCCGGGGGAAGGAAGCTGGCCCAGCCCTCAATCCCCGAAGGGATTCTCAGCTTTCCTCCCCCTGACCCGGCGACCTGTCGCACGCGGGAAGCCAAAGCATCTATATGAAAACAAATGGTTTCAGATTTACCTGAGGTGTAAAAAATCCAAGTCAGCCGGTAAATTCTGCGAAGGAAAATCTTTGGAACGAGTTTCGCCCTCTTTCGCGTCAGGATTCCCGTCCAAAAATCGCGTTGCTGCCTTGACCGCAATCGCTGCCCTTGCTATGTTTGAAGATTACTCTGGGCGCAATCTACCCAGTGTGCGCTGTGCTCGACTGTAGGGGCACGCAAGCGGTCATCTAACACCATGGGCCTCAAGAAAATCGTTATTCGCGGCGCGCGGCAGCACAATCTCAAGAACATCAGCCTCGAGATTCCCCGTAACTCGCTGACCGTTATCACCGGACTCTCCGGTTCCGGCAAATCTTCGCTCGCCTTTGACACCCTATATGCCGAGGGACAGCGTCGCTACGTCGAATCGCTCTCCGCTTACGCGCGGCAGTTTCTCGACCAGATGGAGCGGCCGGAAGTCGATTCTGTTGAAGGACTTTCGCCATCCATCGCCATCGAGCAGAAAACCACGACGCGCTCGCCCCGCTCCACCGTAGGCACCATTACGGAGATTTACGACTACCTCCGCGTCGTTTACAGCGCTATCGGCACCCCTCATTGTCCGAAGTGCGGTAAGCCGATTACACGTCAATCCACCGAGCAGATCGTACAGTCGGTTCTGGCGCTCAAGCCCGACGACCGGATCATGGTCCTTGCGCCGGTTGTTCGCGGACGGAAAGGCGAATATAAGAAAGAGCTCGAGAAATATGCGAAGGAAGGTTACGTCCGTGCGCGTGTCGATGGCGGGCTGGTCAATCTCGACGAACCGATTCCGCTCGATCGCCGCAAGAATCACACCATCGAAATCGTCGTGGACCGGCTGCTGCTCAAAAACGGCATCGCGCAACGTCTGGAGCAATCGATCGAGACGGCGCTGCGCCTTACCGGCGGACTCGTCACGATTTCGGTTGTGGGCGGCGAGGAGCATGTTTATTCCGAGAAACTGGCCTGTCCCGATTGTGGTATTTCGGTCCCACAACTCGAGCCGCGTTCGTTCAGCTTCAATTCGCCCTACGGTGCGTGCCCCGAATGCCACGGCCTCGGTTCGAAGTACGATTTCGATCCGTCCAAAGTAATCGTTGATTGGTCGAAGCCGCTTTTCGAAGGCGGACTCGGTCCCGGCTCAGGCTCGACTTTCGTTCAACGCACCATGAAACTAGCAGCCGCCGCGCACGGCTTCGATCTCGATACGCCGTTCGAGCAATTTCCTCGCAAAGTTCAAAACTTGATTCTTCATGGCAATCCTGCGGATGGGTCCGGAGTGAAAGGCCTCAATTTTCAGGGCGTTCTGACGCATCTGGAAAAAAGCCTGGAAGAATCGAATTCGGATACGTACCGCGAATGGCTCACGCAATATATGTCGCCGGCGCCGTGTGCGGCTTGCAACGAGCGTCGTCTGCGTCCCGAAAGCCTCGCGGTAAAAATCGCCGGCCTCTCGATTGCCGATTTCACGGCCTTGCCGCTTAACGAAGCGCGCGCGGCAGTCGATAAAATTCGCGGCCATCTCACGCTCCGGCAGCGAAAAATCGCCGGACGTCCGCTCACGGAAATCGCCGAGCGCATTGATTTTCTGCTCGCAGTCGGCCTCGGCTATCTCACGCTCGACCGTTCAGCCGCCACACTTTCCGGCGGCGAAGCGCAGCGCATCCGTCTCGCCACGCAGATCGGCTCGCGCTTGCGCGGCGTCCTCTATGTGCTTGATGAGCCTTCCATCGGCTTGCATGCTCGAGATAATGGACGATTGCTCAGCACCCTCGAAACCTTGCGCGACCTCGGCAACACGGTGCTCGTCGTCGAGCATGACGAAGAAACGATTCGCCGCGCCAACTACGTGGTCGATCTCGGTCCCGGTGCAGGCACCGCCGGCGGACATCTCGTCGCCGCTGGAGCGCCCGAAGAAATCGCTGCGAATTCTGCATCGCTCACCGGGCAATATCTTTCCGGCCGCGCGAAAATTAGGGTGCCAGACCACCGCCGCGCTGCCAATGGAAAAGCGATCACCATCTTCGGTGCGCACGGAAACAATCTGAAAAATATCGACGTCACATTTCCGCTCGGACTTCTCACCGTCGTTACCGGCGTCTCAGGCTCAGGCAAATCCACGCTTATCAACGACATTTTGTATCGCGCGCTCGCAGCGAAGCTCTATCGCTCGATGGAAAAGCCGGGTGCCCACCGCGCGATCACCGGCATCGAGCACATCGATAAGGTCGTTCAAATTGACCAGGCTCCGATCGGTCGCACGCCGCGTTCAAACCCGGCCACCTACACGGGCGTGTTCGCTCCGATTCGCGAGCTGTACGCCATGCTCCCGGAATCGCGCGAGCGTGGCTACCGTCCCGGGCGTTTTAGTTTCAATGTGAAAGGCGGCCGCTGCGAGGCATGCCAGGGCGACGGCCAGCGCCGCATCGAAATGAATTTCTTGCCGGATGTTTATGTCACTTGCGAAGTCTGCCGTGGCAAGCGCTACAATGCCGAAACGCTTTCGGTGCGCTACAAAGGCCTCACGATTTCCGATCTGCTCGATTTGCCGATCGAGGAAGCTCTCAAAGCGCTCGAAAATATTCCCGCCATTCAGCAGAAGCTTCAGACGCTCGTCGATGTTGGCCTCGGTTACATTCAGCTCGGCCAGTCCGCCACCACGCTTTCGGGAGGCGAAGCGCAGCGCACCAAACTCGCGCGTGAACTTTCGCGCCGCCAAACCGGCCGCACATTGTATATTCTGGATGAACCGACCACGGGTCTGCATTTCGACGACGTGAAAAAGTTGCTCGACGTGCTGAACCGCCTCGTCTCGCTCGGCAATACTGTCCTGATCATCGAGCACCATCTCGACGTCATCAAACAAGCCGACTGGATCATCGATCTCGGTCCTGAAGGCGGCAACGAAGGCGGCCGCGTCGTGGCGCAGGGCACACCGGAGCAAGTTGCGCGCGTAAAAAAATCCTTTACCGGCCAGATCCTTGCCCGCGCGCTCAATGGCGCCAATGGAAACGCAAATGGCAGCCAAGGTTCACAAATTCAAGCTAATGCAACTTGCGCGTCTGAGAAAGTATGACCTCCGACGATAACAATCCCCTCCTTCCCGAATCGTTTCTCGAGCCATCTGCGCCTTCATCTGCTGGGTCCGCCGCACCGGAAATGCAAACATCCATACCTCCTCGCTTGATTGTCCCGCACGAACCTCCTCCGCCCGCTTATCTGCGTTACCCGGAGGATTTGCGCGCCCCATGGGGCTGGTTCGATCTGCTGCTGCTTGTGGCAATCGCGCTCCTTGGAACCTTCTTGATCAGCATCGTCCTTGTCGGAGTCTTCGCCGCTTTCGGAATGACGCCGACCGTGTTGCAAAAATCTACAAACGCGAAAAGTCTCTTTCTAATCGTGAATCAAGCTGTTCTCTCGCTCGGACTGCTCGGGTATCTCGCCCTCCAAATACGAGTGCGATTTCATTCGCCCTTTTGGCGAACGATCGGCTGGCGCCCGCTCCACACCGGCGCGGTCCCGCGCCGCGTTGTCTATCTGGGCTTGGTTCTTTGCGGCTTTGGTCTCTCGTTGCTAGTCCAGGTCGCATCAGCAGCCCTCCAGACCAAAGCGAAACTGCCGATCCAGGAATATTTCCAGGATCCCCACAGCGCGCTTCTCTTGATGCTGATGAGCATCCTGTTGGCGCCACTTGTCGAAGAGACAATTTTTCGCGGTTACATCTATCCCGTGCTCGCCCGAAGCTTCGGTGTCGGCGCAGGTGTAGTGATCACGGGGACTTTGTTCGGTTTGCTGCACGCGCCGCAACTTTGGGGCGGCTGGGGCCAAATCCTGCTTCTGATTGGAGTGGGAATCATCTTCACAGCCGCTCGCGCCATCTCGCGCACGGTCGTCGCCAGCTACTTGCTCCACGTCAGCTACAACTCGTTTCTGTTTATCGCATTCCTCGTCGCTTCACACGGCCTACGCCAATTCCCGCCGAACCCATGATCCAATTTCTTCAGTAGGGGCACGGCACGCATCTGCTCGACCGGATGGCACCCATCTCGACACGTCACCCGCGACGTCGCAGAAGGGGTTTGGTTTTGCATTTGACTTTGACTTGCGATCATCCACTCGCGACAGCAATAACTTAGCGCCGAATCAGCTAGAATAGAGGACTCGGATGTAGCGTCACAATGCATCTTTGCGCACAGGAGCGTCGAGGTTTGCACAACGTCGAACCAATCCGTTGGACGCCCGAAGGCATCGTCATCCTCGACCAGCTCCGCCTCCCGCGCGAAGTCACCTACCACACCTACACCGACTATCGCGATGTCGCGAAAGCGATCAAAGATATGATCATCCGCGGCGCCCCGGCGATCGGCGTTGCCGCCGCGATGGGAATGGCGCTCGGCGTCGAGCACTCGCACGCGAAAACTCTCCCCGAGCTGCGCTCCGAATTCGCCACAATCTGCGACACGCTCGCCCGCACTCGTCCCACCGCAGTCGATCTATTCTGGGCAATCAATCGCTTCAAAGCCCGCTTTGAAGAATTGGCCGCGGCAGCCGCGAAGAATGGCTCCTCCGGCCTTGCGGATCTGCGCGCCGCCCTCATCGAAGAAGCGCAGAAAGTTCACGAAGAGCGCCGCGAAGCCGATCGCCGCATCGGAAAATTCGGCGCGGCGCTGCTTGGCAAATCCGGCCGCGTCATGACCCAGTGTAACGCCGGCGCCCTTGCCACCGGCGGCATCGGCACCGCCCTCGGAGTAATTCGCATGGCGGTCGAAGATGGCCACCGTATCGACGTGCTCGTTCCGGAAACGCGTCCTTACCTACAAGGCGCCCGCCTCACCGCCTGGGAATTGCAGCAGGATCAAATTCCGCTCACGCTCATCACCGACAACATGGTCGGCCATTTCCTGAAAACGGGCGGCGTGAGCGCCGTCGTTGTCGGCGCCGACCGCATCGCGCGCAATGGCGACACCGCCAACAAAATCGGCACCTACGGCATGGCCGTCCTCGCGCGCGAGAATAATGTCCCTTTCTACGTCGCGGCCCCCATCTCCACCATCGACATGTCACTCGCGTCGGGCGAGCAAATTCCCATCGAAGAGCGCTCCTCGACCGAAGTCACACACCTCGCTGGCACAATGGTCGCGCCCAGCGAAGTCCATGCTGCGCATCCCGCATTTGACGTAACGCCAGCGCGCTACATCACCGCCATAATCACCGAGCGCGGCGTTGCCCGCCCCCCATTCGACGACGCACTCTGCAAATTCACCGCAACTTCGTAGTGCGTGACAAAGTAGTCCGCCACATAGCCCGTCACATTCCTCGAATTTCATCGCCTCGGCTGGAACTTTCAGCCCCACCCCGACGTACCAATTTACCGTGGCGGCGCGTCAAACTCTGGGGCACTACCGATCATCCAATCGACCGCGCATCCGCAGAAGGGTTTCCACAGGCTAACCGGAGGCAGGGCGCGCGCCCGAGAACAACTAAATGTTTAACGACCAATTGCGGCAGGTTCTGCGATCTCACCTGGGACGACATCTACCAGCGAATTCCCGTTGCGATCATCTCCGAAAACTTTGCGCGCGAGTATTGGCATGACGCGGGTAGCGCGCTGGGCAAGCGAATTCGCGTCGGCAATAATGACGATTGGCGCGAAATCATCGGCGTCGTCGCCAACACATACGACAACGGCGTAAACAATGATCCGCCATCGTCCGTCTACTGGCCCGTGATCATGAATCGTTTTGAAGGGGAAAAAGAAGCGCTGCGCCGCGGCATCGGGTTCGCCATTCGCAGTCCCCGAGCCGGCTCCGAAGCGTTCCTCAAAGAAATCCGGCAGGCAGTATGGTCGGTTGATTCCAATATTCCTCTCGCTGAAGTTCACACGCTCGGATATTTCTATAAGGAATCGATGGTGCGCACTTCATTCACGCTCGTTATGCTTGGCGTCGCAGGCGGCATGGCGCTCCTGCTTGGAATCGTGGGGATCTATGGTGTGATCGCTTACTCTGTTTCGCAGCGAACGCGCGAGATCGGAATTCGCATGGCCCTCGGCGCGCAGCAGCAAACGCTTACGGCGATGTTCGTGCGCCATGGATTGTGGCTTGCGGGAATCGGCATTGCCTGCGGTCTTGCCGCCGCGTTCGCGGTGATGCGCCTGTTGTCGTCTCTTCTATTTCATGTGAGCCCGCTCGACCCCATCACCTACATCGCAGTCACCGTCGGCGTATTCGCAACGGTTTACCCCGCCTGCTATCTACCCTCTCGCCGCGCGGCCACAGTCGATCCCGTTGACGCCCTCCGCGCCGAATAGACGGTCGCCAAGCGAAATGCTGGATTGCCATGTCCCGCCAAGCTAGTAGAATGGAACGAGCCGAAAAGCGAACACCCTGGCTCGGCTGGAGGACCAGGTGAAAGTTCTCTTCGTACATCCCAGTCCGCTGATGTACTCGGAGATCTATCTGCGCCTTGAGCCGCTTGGGCTCGAGCTGGTGGCGCAATCCGCGCGCAAAGCCGGCCACGAGGTTCGTCTCCTCGACCTGCAAGTCTTCCGCCACCGCGATTATTTCCGTCTACTCGAAGATTTCAAACCGGAAGCCATCGGCTTTTCTTTAAACTATCTGGCAAACATTCCTGAAGTCGTGGATCTGGCGAAAGAAACCAGGCGCCGCCTTCCGGAATGTTTTATTTTTGCCGGCGGCCACAGCGCTTCGTTCACTGCCAAAGAAATCCTTGCTCACGCGGAAGGCGCCATTGCCTGCGTCGTTCGCGGAGAGGGCGAAGCGATTACGCCGAGTGTGCTCGAAGGGGCGGACGCCCCCGAAAAGCTCCGCACCCTGCCTGGCATCACCAGCATCTATGGCGACGGCCCCGCGCCTCGGCTTGTAGAGAATCTGAATGCTACACAACCGGCGCGCGATATGTTGGCCCGCCGGAGGAAGTACTTCATCGGCGTCCTGGATCCCTGCGCCTCGATCGAATTTACACGCGGTTGTCCGTGGGACTGCTCCTTCTGCAGCGCTTGGACGTTTTACGGCCGCAATTACCGCAAACTGAGCGCAGAAGTTGCTGCTGAAGATCTAGCAAGTATCCAGGAACACGGAGTGTTCATCGTTGACGATGTTGCGTTCATTCAATCCGACCATGGCCTCGCTCTTGCCCGCGAAGTCGAAAAGCGCAACATCAAGAAAGAGTATTACCTCGAGACGCGCGGCGATGTTCTCGTCCGAAACAAGGAAGTGTTCAAATTCTGGAAACGTCTCGGCCTGAAATATATGTTCCTCGGGATCGAAGCGATCGACGACGAAGGTCTCAAGAGCCACCGCAAGCGCGTCACGGTGAAAAAAAATATCGAAGCGCTCGAATGCGCCCGCGCGCTGAATATTCATGCCGCCGTGAATATCATCGCCGATCCCAATTGGGACGAGCGCCACTTTGAAGCCGTCCGCGAATGGGCGCTGTCGGTCCCGGAAATCGTTCATATCACCGTCAACACCCCGTACCCGGGCACGGAAACTTGGGTCACCGAGTCGCGCAACTTTACCTCTCGCGATTACCGTCTCTTTGACGTGCAGCACGCTGTCCTTCCCACCAGGCTGCCTCTCGATCGTTTTTATGAAGAGCTCGTGCGCACTCAACAGATTCTCAATCAGAAGCATCTCGGCTTCGCCGCGCTGAAGGACACTTTCTTCATGGCGCTCGGGTTCCTGGCGCAGGGACAAACAAATTTCGTCAAAATGCTCTGGAAGTTTTCCAGCGTTTACAACGCAAAGCGCCAGATGCAAGACCACCAACGCGAGGTTTGCTATCCAATCCGTCTCCCCGCGGCCTCCCCTCCAAAACACGTGGATCAAACGCTTCTCTACATCCACACACCCGAAACAGCTCACGCCTCGCACAACCTATAGAAGTGTGTTGGTCGGCCTGAAATCGAGACAGGGCGCCAAGCGAGGTCTGCGGCGGGAAATTTGGAGTGCGAGAGCTTGCTCTCGCTTTCATAGGGCGAGGCTTGCCACGCCCGGTTTTGCTTGGCGTAGGCGCGGCGGCTTAAACGCCGCAACTACAAAGCCAAGTAGGAGACGGCGCGCCGCGCGCGCCGTGCCCGGGCAAGCCGGGGCATAACAAAGCGGCGGCAAGCCGCCGCACTCCATATCGGCGATGCACTGAAAAGAACTCAGACCAGGAAGTCAACAAAACCGCTCAGCGACACGATTCCGCACGTTACAGCCCTCACACGACAAGCGTAATAATTCCCTAGAACTAGTACCTTGAAACGCACCGTTTTGCCCATGCGGAAGGAAGCATAACCCTTTCTTCTACAACCGCTTCCAGCTACCAATCCTATCTTGGCAAGATGAATGCTTTCCCCTATCGCGGATGTTTCGCGCAGGCTTGAGGATTGAAGTGCACATCGCGAGCGCTCTTTGGGATGCGTTTCGCGAAGCGAGTCGAAAGAGGTTGCTATGAACAGCATGCAAAGTTCAGATCTGACTGAAACAGACATCGAACCTTCGGACTCAGCTCACGAGGCAGCCTTGTGCGAAAATCTGACCAAAGCTCGCCTCCAAACAATAACCGGCTTCGTCAAGAGTTTGACTACTTCCACCGTAAATCTCTTGCTGGCTGAAAAGCCCTTCGCGCGCGAGGCATTGCAGGAATTGGTTGTGAAAGAAGCAGCGCTCCGCTGGATCGTTCGCGTGGCCACTCTCTCGAGCGGGGACGTACGAGCTCGCCTCTGGGCCGACATCGACGAAGCGCTCGATGATCTGGAATTGATTATCGATCTGGTCGGCCGTGCAAATATCGAGTGGCCCGTGAATGTTGCCCTCGAGTTCAGCGACGATCTGGCCTATATCACCTAAGTGTTTGAAAGCGCAGTTACCGATTCAAGACTAAGACCTTTTCTCGAAAGCATGCCGACCATCCAATCAGGCATGTCGCCCACTCTAATTGAGTGGCGGAAGTTACGTCCGAATAGTTTCGTCTTAGGCGGACAGATCGCAAGCGATCGAAAAACCAATGCTCAAACCGATCATCTCTGCATTGACAAAATCGTTGGGCTTCGCAGGCCTGCTCGCCTGCCTGTTCAGTTCGCGGGCTTACGCTGATGTCGGTGTAATTCTCAACGAAACTCTGAATGAGAGCGTCGCGCGCGTTACCGGCTCCGGACATACCGCCGTCTATTTCTCGCGAATCTGTCCCGATTCTCCCGTCAGACTTCGTCTCTGCCGCCCGGGCGAAAACGGCTCGGTGATGAGCAATTACATCAATTTGGGTGAGGACGAGCGGTACGAATGGAATATCGCGCCGTTTAACCTCTACGTATACGGTGTCGAGAACCCGGAAAACCGTCCCGTCTTCGGCACCGAAAAAATCAAATCTCTGCTCGAAGAACAGTACCGCCAGCAAGCGCTGGCTGGCTACTGCACCGTGAAGGATTGCTTGAAGAGCGACAAAGCGGAGTGGCGCGAAATGGTCGGCTCCTCCATGATCCGCAGCATGTACATCTTCGTCGTCGAGACCACCGTCCAGCAGGACCAGGACCTGATTGCCAAATTCAACGCCATGCCCAATGAAAACCACTTTAACGGTTTCACGCGCAACTGCGCCGACTTTACGAAAAGTGTCGTCGACACATATTTCCCTCATTCCGCGCATCGCGATGTGATCAATGATTTTGGAATGACCAGCCCGAAAGCGGTCGCGCGCACCTTCTCTCACTATGCCCAGAATCACCCGGAATCGAATTTCCGCGTGCTGCACTTTTCGCAGGTACCCGGCACAATCAGGCGGAGCACCGAACCGCACAGCGGCACAGAGCAACTGTACCACTCGAAAAAACTGTTGATTCCGATGGTGATCTTCGCCGACCACGAATTGCCTGTCGCAGCCGCCGCTTATTTGATTACCGGGCGGTTCAATCCGGAGCGGGAATTCGAGCAGCACGCCACCGTCGAACCGGTGCAACTCAACAATTCCACGCAATTGCAAAAAACCGGCGGAGCTAACAACGGCTCCGCCGCGCTCGATCCAGTCGAGGTTCAAGAGCGCGAACAGGTTGTGGGCGCTCCCGGTGAGTGGGGAAAATATCGCAAAGCTTTCGACACAATGGTCGGCCAAGCCGTCCAGGACGAAATGATTCCGGATCGCAGCTACGTAAGCCGCATTTTTAAGCATCTGGATAGTTCCGGGCATCCCATCGCTGACGCCGACGGAGATCTCTGGCTAGAAATCTCTGACGCGAACGGCGCCTCAAAAGTAGGGCTGAGCCGGAACAATATTTTCGCGCCAGGCTCTGACCCTCACCTCGCGTTCGAATTGCTACTCGCGCGCGTCGATGCTGTGCTGAAAAGCCCCAAGCACAGTCGCGAGACGATGATGGAGTTCAAAGAAGATTGGGCGCTTCTCCAGTACGCTCGCATGCGCATCTCTTCCGGGCGGCCCTTGGCGGATTCGTCGGCATCGCACGGTACAGTAGCCGCGCTGGCCTCGACCGGCGCCGCAAAATAATTCGCCGAAGATATTTGCAGCCGCGTAGGCCACCTCGCGCCGTATTTTCTTGTCGCTCTGATGCTGATATGATGTGCGCGGATTTGGTGCACTCGATGCGAATTTCGGTATCGGCGCTTTTCTGCCTGTTTTTCCTTTTGTTCGCTCCCGCGCAAACTCAGCGAATAGTATCTGTCGGCGAAGCGGGCGCGAAAGTTTCATCTCCACCGATCGTAATCGGCTTCGTCGGCGGCTTCATCAGACGCGATAATGCTGTCCACGGCGGCGTCCAGCTCGCTGAGCGCCTCCGCAAGGAATACCCGACGCAAGTTCACGTGGAAGTTTTCGAAAATCATCGCGGCGAACAAGCCCACCAGAAAATTCTGCACCTTCTCGACGCGAACCACGACGGCAAACTCTCACCCGAAGAAAAACAAGGCGCCCGCATCATTATCTACGGCCACAGCTGGGGCGGCTCGGAGACTGTGGCTCTGGCTCGCGAGTTGCAGTCCGACGGCATTCCGGTACTCCTCACCATTCAGGTGGACAGCGTTTCCAAAATCGGCGAGGACGATTCGATCATTCCCGCCAATGTGGAGCAAGCCGCTAATTTTTATCAATCGAACGGCTACCTCCACGGCCGGCCCGAAATTCGCGCCGCCGATCCGGCGCGCACCAAAATCATCGGCAACATCCGCTTCGACTACTCCTCGAATCCGGTTCAGTGCAATGGCTACTCCTGGTTCGCGCGCACGTTTGAAAAGCCGCACATCGAAATTGAATGTGATCCCAACGTGATCAATCGTGTCGAGTCACTGATCCGTTCGAAGCTTTCCCCTCTCCCACTAAGCGCGTCCTAACAACAATCGCGCGCTTCAGTTTTCGTCGCATCATCCGTCATCACCTCAAAATCGCTGCGCAGAGGAATTGTTGAAGAAACCCGGCGGCCCGCCAAAGGTTTCCGATACAATCGCCGCCGGTCGCGCGCCGAATCTGCCGCCCGCAGCAAGGAGAATCTCTTGAGCTTTTCCCAGCGCCTGAAGGAAATTCGCGAAGGCTTCGAGCCCGCCTTCTGGGTCGCCAATATCAGCGAACTCTTCGAGCGCCTGTCGTACTATGCAGCATTCGCCTCTCTTGCGCGCTACCTGCATGAGGTGCTCAATTTCCCTACCGAGCGGGCGGCTGATCTCACCGGATTTTTTGGCGGCCTGGTGTGGTTTCTCGCGATCGTTGGAGGAGCCACCGCCGATAGGCTCGGCTTTCGCCGCGCGCTCTCTCTGGCCTACTTGATTCTGACGGCCGCTTACTTCCTGCTCGGTTCGATCGGCTCTTCGTGGATTGCGCCCGTTCGCAATTCTTTGCCGCTGGGACTCTTCGTGCTTTTCATTCTGACGCTCCCAGCGCTGGGCGTTGCACTGGTAAAGCCCTGCGTCGTTGGGACCACCGCGCGCGCATCGAAAGAAAACGTCCGCTCCATCGGTTACTCGATCTACTACACTTTGGTGAACATCGGCGGCGCGCTGGGGCCCATCGTCGCCTCCTGGGTGCACCAAAATCTCAGCGTCGAAAATGTTTTTCGCGTCGCAGCCGCCAGCGTGTTTCTCATGTTTTTTCTGGTTTTGATATTTTTCAAGGAGCCTCGGCAATCCAACGAAACACAAGTATCGAGTGTCGCCGAGACTCTTTCGAACTTCGGCAAAGTTCTGACGAATCCAAAATTCATGCTGTTTCTTCTGATTTTTACGGGCTACTGGATCGTTTACTGGCAGGAGTTCATCACGCTGCCGCTCTACGTGCACGACTACATCGATCCGCAAGCCAACACCGAAAGAATGCTTGCGACCGGTCCCATCGTGGTGATCGCGTTGACGGTAGTCATCAGCGTGCTCACCAAACGCGTGAGCGCTTTTCGCGCAGTGCTCCTCGGCACTCTCATCTCGATGATCGCTTTTGCCGTGATCGCTGTGCATCCAACCGTCACCGCCGCGTATGTCGCCTTGGTCATCGTTGCGCTCGGCGAACTCACGCAGCAGCCGCGATACTACGACTACATTTCCCGCCTGGCGCCTTCCGGCCAGCAAGGTACCTACATGGGTTTTGCATTCCTGCCGCTGGGCATCGGCGCGTTTGTGGCCGGACGCATCGGCGGATATCTCCTGCACTACTTCGGTGAAGTGCAGCACCGGCCGACGCGATTCTGGTGGGCCATCACCGCAATCGGGATGGTGACCACTCTGCTGTTGTGGATCTACGATCAAGTTGTCAGACCCTCCGAGACATAGCCTTTCAGTAGCGTAGGCTTCAGCCTGCGCCACCGTAGCCGACTCCACAGGTCGCCAATCCTCGTCACCCGATCCTTGGCTGTCACGGGCCAATCGTTCTTTTTGGTTGTGTATATCGAGCGATTTTTTCGAAGAAAAAATCGCAATCCGTTCGCGATTAGACTTGATCGCGAACGTTTGTTTTCAATGGTTTGCGCGGTTTTCTAATCGCGCGTTCGCGATTAGAATTTCCGGCTCCTCCGACGGCCGTTTTCCGGTCGCGGCGGGGTTGCCGGGCGGCAGCTGAGCTGGCCGACGGAGTAACGGCCCGGCAAGCGGTGTGCGCTTCACGCAGCCTTATCGGAATGCGTTTGCCAGGCGGCAGCAAAGCTGCCGTCAGAGTCGGACTGCCTGGCAAGCGGAATGTTGTATCCAGCGTCATGGTGATCACAGAGCTTGGCCTTGTAAGACAGGTGGATCGGTCGTCGTGGCGTCTTGCGGCGGCGAATCGGGCTTCGAGGCTGGTTTCGCGGCGGGCTCCGGGGCGGGCGATTTGCGGACGCTCTCGTAGACGACTCGCTTGGGAAGCTCGACCCAGCGTCCCTTGGGCGTAAGGCAGGAGTAGGCCCGCATGGCGCGGATTATGGTGTGGCCGGTGACGTGCGCGTCTTCCACTTTTTCCACGATGAGGTCGAGCGCGGCGCAGGCGTTCTCAACGCGTTGGGCGGTGAGCCCGAGAGCCTGGGCATGGCGGTAGATCGCCGAGTGGTGGGCGAGCTCGTATTCCTCGACGATTTCGTGGGGATTGCGCCAGTTGAGGAAGTCCTGCTCGAGCTCGGCGCGGCGAGGGTGATTGCAGATGCGGCACTTACGGGTGTGGCGGACGATTTCCGCGTCGGGGACGTTCCGGCCAGCTTTCGGCTTGCCGGCGTGCATCAAGGTACGCCGCTTGCGGCGTCCGATAACTTTGTCGATGTTCATGTTACTTCTTCAAGGGCTCGTCATATCTGCCCGACTCACGTTAATCGAAGGTTCGGGACTGGATCAATTGTGGAGACTACGGATACGCATCCGTAGAACTACGCAGAGCTGTGGAAAACGGGAATCGGTGGATGTCCTCGACAGTCTACCCGTCGGACTTATCTCTTTAAACTTGAACTTAAGACAAGACAAATGATTCAATCTTTCACGGATCATGCCGCGCCAATCCTCGTTATATGAGGTTCTGATTGCCTCCCCCTCGGATGTTGTTGCGGAGCGCAGAATACTAACTGAGGTCCTGGAAGACTGGAATTCCGCGAACTCAAGGTCCCGCGGTATTTCGCTTCAAGCGTTGCGATGGGAGCTCGATGGAGTTCCGGCATCCGGTAAAAGACCACAGGAAATCCTCAACAAACAGCTCGTTGAGAGCGCAGACTTTCTGATGGCAGTTTTTTGGGCGCGCCTAGGAACACCAACCGGCCGTGCGTTATCAGGAACCGTTGAGGAGATCGAACACTTCCGGGAATTAGGAAGGCCTGTGCTGCTCTATTTTTCTGAAGCAGCGATTCCCCACAACCATGATCCGGAGCAATTTCGCCTTCTGAGTGAATATCGAAAATCGCTTCAGACCCACACGCTCTATTCCACGTTCAAAGATGCAGAAGACCTTCGAAGACGCGCAACGCGAGATCTCTCTCAGACAATCAATGCTCTAACAGGTAGTTTAACCTCGACGATCGGGAAGATTCCGGGCAAAAGTGAGCTTGCGACGGTTTCACTTCAGACGCGAAGCGCGGGGGTAATTCCAGGTACGAACGTGAAGGTGGTAGAGGTATTCGCTGCAATAGAGAATCTATCGCCTTCCAAACGCATACACGAATATTCGTGCACTCTGTCGGTGCCAAAATGCTGCTTAACTTACAACACCGCTCATTACGCAGCCGAAATACAATCAGTCGACGAGAATTATCGAAGATTCCGCTACACCGAAATAAATCACAGAGTGGTCATTCATCAGGGAGACCGCTTTCAGATCATCTCTATCAACGTAGCAGTGGGGCATCTATCACCGGCCGAGCAACAAAAATGCATGAGTATGGACGTCATCGCAGACGCTGTCGCGGACGGTGAAGTATTGCAAATCCGGAAAACTGTCGCTGAACTGATGGAATGACAGCGGGAGATCGGCGCGGGCTCGTTGTAATGAAAGAATCCGATATTGCGTTCGCAACAGCTTCCGCTGAAGAGCATCTGCTCGTTCCCGCCATTCCGCACGTTCGATGAAGATCAGTCGAAGCAAATGAGCCGGCTGGAAGCCAGCGCTACGAAGGGACGAAATGCAAAGGCGCCGGTCGGAGGCCAGCGGTACGAACAACGACGGCAAAAGAGCCGGCGGGACGCCGGCGGTACGAAAGGCGGAAGGCCTCACACGGCTTCGCAAAGCCTCACCTCTGAAGAGGTGAGCTACATTACGTCGCGATGTCGCGCTCGCCACTGCGTACAACTACACCTGGGCGAAGCCGCCATCCACGAATAATTCCGCGCCTGTCACGTAGCTGCTGTCGTCGGAGGCGAGGAATACCACGGCTTTCGCGATTTCATCGGGGGTGCCGAGCCTGCCGAGCGGGACGCCGCTCGAAATCATTTTCCGTCGTTCCTCGCCCGCGCCGCTCGACGCCAATAAGTTGCTCAGGCCGGGCGTGTCGATCGGGCCGGGACTCACTGCGTTGACGCGAATGTGGCGATCCTTCAGGTCCGTGGTCCAAGTGCGCGCGAACGAACGCAACGCGGCTTTCGTCGCGCTATAAACGCTATTTGCCGGAAGGCCCTTGCTCCCCACGATTGACGCATTCAGGATGATCGAGCCGCCGTCCGGGATCAGCGGAAGCGCCTTCTGCACCGTGAACAGCAGCCCTTTCACATTGGTGCCGAAGATCGAATCGAAATGCTCCTCGGTGATCGTGCCGAGCGGCGCGTACGTGGCTATACCGGCATTCGCGAACACGATATCGAGCTTGCCCTTTTCGCGCTTGATCTGCGCGAAGAGCCGGTCGAGATCGGCGAGCTTCGCGACGTCGCCTTGCACTCCGGTGACATTTTTGCCGATGTCCTTCACCGCCGCAGACAGCTCTTTCTCGCGGCGTCCTGTGATATAGACGTGCGCGCCTTCGTTGACGAAGCGCTTTGCGGTGGCGAGTCCGATGCCGCTATTGCCGCCTGTGATCAGTGCGATCTTTCCATCGAGCTTGCCCATGATGTTCTCCTTCGTTGTGGTTTTTCGCCGATTCGTTCTTATCGCCCGCCACTTTGCGGCGCGAGTCACTTCGGCTCGCCTTCACTTAACTTGGATGTGCTATGAGACCGTTCGGTCGCAGTGATGTGACGGCGCGTAAGGCGATGAAAGGCGGAAGAGCTGGTAGGCGCCCTTCGTTCCTCAGGGTAAACCGGCGGGACGAAAGGCAGAAGCGGATCCTTCACTGCGTTCAGGATGACAGGTGCTAGGAGAGGTACGAAAAGCGAAGGCCTCACACGGCCTCGCCTCTAAGAGGTGAGCTACATTATGACTCAGGCTCGCACTGCCTTTGCTTTCTTCGCTGCGGAATTCGCGGATTCGTGCTCCAGCAGCGCCCGCTTCCGGTCGAGTCCCCAACGATAGCCGGCAAGATTGCCATCGCCGCGCACTACGCGATGGCACGGCACCACCACTGACGTTGGATTCGTCGCGCATGCCCGCGCCACGGCGCGAACCGCCGCCGGCTGCCCAATCGCTCGCGCCACCTGGCCGTATGTGCGCGTGGTTCCGTAGGGAATCCGGCGTAGCTCTTCCCAGACGCGGCGCTGAAACGCGGTCGCTTGCACATCGGTGGGCAAATCGAGGTTTGGCTCGCGGCCGCGCAAGTGCTCGAGGATCTTGCTCACCCATCCCTCAAGACCATTGCGGTCGCGCCGTATCTCCGCCTGAGGGTATTCCTTCTGCAACGCCGCTTCGAGTCTTGTATCGGATTCGCCAAGATAGAGCGCGCTGATGCCGCGATCCGTAGCCCCTACAAGGAGCCGCCCGAGAGGCGAATCCACGATGGTGTAGTTGACGCGTATTCCCGCGCCGCCTTGCCGGTAGGTGGCGGGCGTCATGCCCAGATGCGAAGGCGCTCGCTCATAGAGCCGGCTGCTCGAGCCAAAACCTGCGTCATAGAGTGCAGTGGTCACGTCGTCTCCTTTTCTCAATTGAGATTTGAGCCGGCGCATGCGTTGCGCGTCAGCGTACTGGCGCGGCGTGATTCCCATCACGCTGCGAAAGGCGCGCTCCAGTTGGTGCGGGCTCATTCCGAGCGGCGCACTCAGGGCGGAAAGCGTTACCGGCGCGTCGTTGCCTTCGCGAACGCGGGCGTCAATTTCGCGGCACACTTTTGCCACGGCTTGAGTTCTCGGATCGCGCAGATTCGCGGTTCGCGGCCGGCAGCGCCGGCATTCGCGGAATCCGTGCTGCTCGGCCGCTTCCGGCAACGGGAAAAACACCACTTGATTCGCTCGCGGTTTGCGCGAGGGGCACGATGGACGGCAGTAGATTCCGGTGGAACGCACAGCATAGACGAAAACGCCGTCCGCGCCTCGGTCGCGCGACTGAACCGCCCGCCAGCGAGCGGCCTCTGGCCGGTATTGCTTCTCGGTTATCGCTCGAAGTGTGCTCGGTGTCATAAATTCGGCCCGTTTGCTTCCTGCTATACCCCGAAATTAGCGCACTACAGGCTCGGCTACTATCCGTTTCTTGCGCTCAAATCATTGCGGCTGTCGCGAGGCTGCCAGCAGAATCTTTCGCTTGACCCCGGGTCATATTTGGCGTTTCAATGTTACACGATACGGCACCTCAGCCCTGTACCGTGTTGACCCACTTGCAGGCTGCGAGCATATTTGTCGAACGAATTCGGGGTGTTTTAGGCTTTCAATTCAGGACAGGGCTGAGGAGACGCTATGGGGGCTGCTCCGGAACGTGGGAATTTGGAGTACGTTTCGCCGCTGCATGAATCTGAACTCCGCACTAACACAGTAACCGCTTTTTCAGGCAAACCTGGACCGCAACGCTTCGCTCGCATTCCCACCCATGCCATTGGTGTGGCGCGTGAACGGCGAGGCAATCCGCGCGCCTATCTTTCGCTGCCGCTTCGTCTTACGCGCGTCGGCGATAAGGTCGAGCCGATTCCCGTGGTCCTTGTCACGCGGAATATAAGTTCGAGCGGAGTCTATTTCCTGGCTCCGTGTTCGCTCGAACCTGGCACCGCGATCGAGCTCGAAGTAGCGCTCGTCGAACGCCCGATGGGCCAGGGGTCTGTCCAGATGTGCACCGCTGCGCATATCGTGCGAGCGGAGGAATCGGACATGCCCGGCTGGCGCGGCTACGCGGCGAGCTTCGATGACTTCGCGATTCGCCGTGACGATGTTGTGCCGACTCGCTACCGCACAGCTTAATCGCAAATCTCTGATACGATTCTCTGGTGAAACGCAGGCGTTTTTCTGCTCGCGCCGTTCTGTTTGACTGGGACGGAACGCTCGTCAATTCCTACGGCGCAGACTCTCGCGCCTACCTCGCGATGTTTCAGGCCCTGGGCGTCAATTGGGGCCTCGACGATCTCGCTCGCCACTATTCTCCCAATTGGTACCGCGTTTATCGTGCCGCTCGGTTGCCGCGCGCAAAATGGGATGAGGCCGACCGAATCTGGACGCTTGCCTACAAGCGCGAAAATCCCCGGCTGATGCCCGGTGCCAGACAAATCATCCGCGCGCTCAAGCGAGAGTTCGTTCTGGGGGTCGTCACCAGCGGAAATCGGCCCAGGGTGCGCAGGCAGATCCGGGATTTCGCGCTCGGCGATTATTTTTCCACCTGCGTCTGCTGCGAAGACGCACCCAAAAGAAAACCGCACCCCGCTCCTTTGAATCTCGCGCTCGAACGCATCGGTCTCGCCCCGGAGGAATGCATCTACGTTGGCGACACAGCGGAGGATATCGAAATGTCACGCCGGGCGGGCGTGCGCCCGATTGGTGTTCTCGGCCCGTTCCCGACTGCCGAACGCATTCGCGCGGCCCGCCCAGACGCCATCCTCAACTCGATTCGCGAACTGCCTCGCTATTTACAGCGAACCAAGGAATTAGACGGCTGAGGTCCGCGCGCGCCGCCGATGGAATTCGCCGCGTTGTTTTCGGTGTTACTGCGAAGAAGGCTTTTCTTTCGTCTCGGAAGTTCCGCCGCCAGGCCCTTCGTTCACATTGCCAGACGGAGACGGCGGAGCCCCCGGTCCGGCCAGCTTAAAATCCGTATCGTGAATCACCATTCTGACATGCAGCTCGCCCACTTTTTCGTTCTCGATGAAATCGTCTGACCGCGTGTAGGTCGGCAGCCAGTACTTGTCTTGAAAATTCTCGCGGAACGTTTCGAACATCGTGAACGGCAGTTTCGTCCCGTTCCCGGCAATCTCGCCGATGAATTTTCCGTAGCTTTTTACAATCGTGAGGTCGCGATCGTCCACCCACACGGCCCCTTCGAAAAAGCGGCGCTTTCGGCTCAGTTGCTTCGGTTTCACCTGAAAGACGTACGTATTCAGCTGGTCGAGCTTGTCCTGCCCCGCGTATGTGAACGTGTAATTCGGAATTTCCTCGGTCGTTAAAATGAAAAGCGGAAGCTGCGCGATGATTCGCACGTCTTCGAGCGTGAAATCCGTCTGCTTTAAGTTCGATTCAGCCTGCTTCTCAATTCGCAAGGTGCGCTCGCCATCGGGTTTGGTGTACACCATTCCGGAAACTAGAAATTTGCCGCCGGGATCGGTGAGTTCCTCGATGCGAATCGTTCGCGCGAAATTGTAAGCGTCATACTGCTTCTGCATCACGTCTTCATTGGCCGCAAATCGCCGGATGATTTCTGGCTCCGGGATTGGCGGCGGCCCGGGATGCGGCTGCGCGGGAATTCGCTTCACGTCAAATCTCGGGGGCGGCGCCATCGGACCGGGATCCTGCGCGTGAGCGCAAGGCATCGTGCATAACAGAAGCGCTGCAATCGTCGCGATCAAGGCAAAACGTAGCATCGATGCTTCCATGTCGCTTAGATGCAGTTTGCACCGCCCAAGTTCACGTTGCGTCATGTCGCCTGGACTTACTCTCTTTCGATGGCTCGAATGTGAATCGTGTATCGCGCCGGATCACCTCCGGGCGTCAATTTCGGAAATTCCAGCCGAAATAGCGCCGAAAAACGTTTCGGCTCGATCGTCATTTGCGCGCATTCCGCCGCACAATCCCATTCCAAAACGATCGCAGCACGGCCTGTGGTTCGCACTTCCACGCGCTTCGTTCCGGCCGGCAACTCAATCGCCTCGCTCGCGGGCTTGAAATCCTCGCAGTGCCAGCCGCCCTTCGGCTGCTCCCTATTCCCGGCGGCAGCGTCCTCGGAAGCATGCTCGATTAGCCAACAAAATTTCGTCTCGCGTCCCGGCCGCGCCACCGCGGGAAAAGAATTGACCGCCACAAACGATTGCGACCGGTTTTCCGCTGAGTCGTTCGCTGCGGCGGCACCCTTCAGCGCGACGCTATATCCAACGCGCACCTCGCTCGCTCCCTCGAATTGAATCGATTTTTCGATGCTCGCACCCCCAGGAAAAACATCGGGCGCGTCGTAGTGAAGTTTTAAAACCGGATCCTTCTGTTCACCCTGCCACTCGGCAGCGTAGGGACGATTGAAAAGACCATAGCGCCCCCGCGCTCGCACTTCATCAGCTCCCGGCCGATTCGCAGTGAATGAAAAATTGTCGCGAAAGAGCCCGACGCTTGTCGATAGGTTCTGCCCCGACGTCTTGTCCACCAGCGCCAGCGCGCGCCCACCCGATTCCGGCGAAATAATCAAACGCAAATTCGAATTCTCCAGCACCCATTCGTCCGCCCCGTCGCGGTCGAAATCGTATCGATAGTGATAGACGCCGTCTTCTCTCGGCTGCAGAAACGCCACCGGCAGAGTTCGCCGCTCGCGCCCCATTTTTATTTCCATCGTGCTATGCAACAATCCATCGGCCGAAGGCGGCAGTGCCATCAATTCACTTTGCGCAGGTTTGAGCCCCAGCTTTTCAACTCCCGCGCCCCGCGGGACAAGCCGAATCACTCCGCTGCCGCGCAATGAACCGCTCAGCGAAACATCGAGCGCCAAGTTCGGAACTCCCGTCTGGTTCTCTGCCTGCACTACCACCACAAAAGAACGATTCTTCTCCGCAATCACGAGAGGCGGATACGTCCGCATCCCCGCGTCCGCTCCGGTGGGCAGTCGCACCGCATTCGAAACAAAGCAGTCAATGTCTTCGAGCGTCGGCTTCACGGGCTTCTCTGACTCAGCCACATGCGGCTTCTCCGGCAAATCGAGTGACAGCACCCGGGAGAATTGCGGCGCCATGCCTCGCAGAATTGTCACCTGCAATTCGTGATCGGCTTCGGTCCAAATGCCCTCGATACGGTTGCCGTCAAGTGAAATGTGAATCGGTTTCTGCGATAACCGCAACCGCGCCTCGGCGCGCGTCGGAGCATAGAGGAGCAATTCGAGGTTCTTGCCCTCCCGCCGCGCATCCAGGAATTCCGCGCTGGCCGTTGTAACAGAATCACCGCACGGCGCGTTCGCTGGATCGGCAAAACAAATCGGTTCTTCGAGCGGCAACAGCAATGATTCTTGCGGAGGCACAGTCACGTGAAGCGGAATGTAAGCCGTATCGCTTCCGCGAGCCGGCGATGCCGCCGAAAGAATTTCGAAGGATTCCTCCGCCGTGTCGCTTGCGCTCAGATTTGTCACGCTCAAGAAACCCCGGCCGCTTTTGCGCGCGCCCAGCGCGTCCGTCCCCTCGTTTGAAACGATTTCGTTGATCAGCAGGTCGCTCGGCTGCGAAGACTTTCCACTGCTTTTTACGCTCGGCCGGATACCCGCTGCTTGCAGAAATTCCCGGAGGACTTGCATCGCCCATTCCGCCTCCCGCTCGGCGCGTATCTCCGGCAGCGCGCGCTCCAGAGCGATCCAGGAATAGAAGTCCTTCGACGAAAAAATCACCTCGCCCTCGCCGAATTTCCAGCGCGCGCGAATCGCGGAGTTCGTATCGCTCGGCTCGCTGGCAGGCGCGTCCTTCCACAAAGCATCAATCACGTTGCCGCGCGGCCTTTGAGGAAACACCACCAGCGTGCCTCCGCGCCGCACGTACTCCACGATCACGCCCTGCGCTTTCTCGGAAAGCCGAAATTGCCGCTTTTCGGGATCGAAAACGGGCAACAACGTAACCGCGTTTCGCAAGAGCTGCTCAACAGGCTGATATTCCGGATCAAGAAGCTCGCTCGAAAGTATCGCCATAGATCCCAGCCGCTCAATTCGCATCGCCGTCGCCGACACCAGCGAAATATCCGCGCGTTCTAGAAGTTCCTGCGGATAGGCGCCCAACGGATAAATGATTCCGAAGTCCGCGCGCTTGTGCGAAGCCGCGAGCAGCGGGCCCCATCGTTGCAGAATTTTCATGTTGCGAAGCACGGCGTGCATCCGCGGCTGCGGGTCGCCGTCCGGCGCAAGCGCTGCATCCCAGCGAAAAGAACGATTCGCCCACGGAACGGAATATCCAGCGGGGGAGTAAGTGTCCTGCAGCGGAAAATAGTTGATCCCGTGGATGCCGTTCGCGATCAGAAGACGCGAGCTCAGCAGTGTATTTTCCGGCGGGCTCGTCATTGGTCCGTCGTCATCTCCGGGCGTGTACCAGCCCGCTTGATACTCGATCATCACCGGGGGAAACGCGGGCTGCGTTTTCAGCTCCTCGGCAAAAAATTCGATCTCGCCCATATCGCCGGCCGTAAAATGGCGCACGCCGCCGGCATTTCCCGGCCGCCGCTCCAAATACCATTGTCCCATCACGCCGATCGGGCGTTCACGATCCGAACCGGAAGCTGAGACGCGCATATCGGTCGGATTGATGAATACGGGCACGGTTACGCCGCCCGCCTCAACCGCGCTGCGAAGCGATTCAACGTAGCGCCAGAAATTCGGCCCGACGCGATTCGACCTGCCGAGCGCGAAATCATCGCCAAGTTGAACGAAAAGCAGTGGCCCGCTAACGTCACGCGTCGCCGCTGACCTTTCATCCGCCGCCACATGTACGATCCGCCGCGCGCTGTACTGCGCGAGTTCCTTCGCGACCGTTGTCAGCCATTCCCGCGACTTCCCCATGTGCGTTGGATTCACGAGCCAGCCTTCTGCCGCCGCTTCGGCATCGGTTACGTTCAAATTGTCGAGCGGAGGGTAGCGGCCTTCGATCCAATCAACCGGATCCATCTTGTACTCGGGCCGCTCGAGCAGCCAGCCGGGATAGCCGCCGTGCTTCCATTCGTTGAGAATTTCCGGGCCGGGCCGCGCGATCAGCCTCAGATTCTCGCGCTCGATCAGCGCTAGCAGCGTGCGAAGATTGCGGCGCGGATTCGTGTGTCCGTCAAAATCAATCTCGCCTTCCTTCGGTTCGTGCCAATTCCAAGGAATGTAGAGATCGATCGTGTTGATCCCGTGCGAGCGATACACCCGGAGCAGGTGCTCCCATTGATCCACGGGAATCCGGTAGTAGAAGAATGCCGCGGAGTGAATGAAAAACGGCTTCCCGTCAACGTGAAGCTCGGGATAGCTGCCGTGCTCCACGGTCTCGATGCCGCGGGACGACGCGGCATTAGCCTCTTGAGCTTGCGATGGAATTTTCGTGGAAGGATGCCGCGGAACGGCGCCGCTGAATGCCGCGGCACACGCAATCGCTAGCGCGACCGGCAGGCCTCCCCGTTTGTTACGGCTCGCATGGCGCAGACTCATCGAGGGTCCAGGAGTGGCCCGCGCGGACACTGCGCCAATTCTGCCACGATTTACAAGAGTGCCAAAGTATCAAAGTTAGTTTCATCAGCGCCGTAGGCGCGTCGGAAGCTAGCCCAGCGGGGAAGCGCTGGGTACAAATGGCGTGCAAGCGCGTTCCTTTCGCGGTGCCTTTCCCGCGAGCCTTAATTGGTAGCGTCCCAACTCGCGCGAAATTATCCCCGAAGGACCTCAGCGTAGACGCTCGTAGGGTTATACACCGCAGCCTCTGCAGCGTTCCTTTTATGTCATGCCCAGCCGCACCTCTGCTAGAATCGCGCATTTGCTGTCCGCGGGTTTTTCGGGAATGCACGAGACTCAGGTTGCCAGGCGTTATTACGTCACTGGAATGGTGCAGGGAGTCGGATACCGCTATTTCGCGCGGCAGGCGGCGCAGCGGCTCGGCCTTGCGGGCTACGTGAAAAATCTGCGTGATGGGCGCGTGGAAGTCTACGCGATCGGACCTCCGTCGCTGCTTGCTTCCCTTCACGCAGAGCTCGAACGCGGGCCAAGCGGTGCCTCGGTTGCGAGCGTAGGCGAAGAAGAAGCGGCTATCGATTCAAAATTTGCAGCGCGATTTTCGGTCGAGCGCGACGGTCGGGGATAGAGGAATCAATGGAAGATCTGAAAGACACGGTAGACGGCCTGAAAAAGCTGATCCGCGAAATTCCCGATTATCCCAAGCCTGGCATTCTTTTTTACGATCTGACCACGTTGCTGCAGGATCCGCGCGGCTTTCACGCGCTCGTCGATCGGCTCTGTGAGCACTACAACGGTCACAAAGTCGATGTCGTCGCCGGAATCGAAGCGCGCGGATTCATTTTTGCGCCGGCGCTCGCCTATCGTCTCAACGCCGGGTTCGTTCCCATTCGCAAACCGAAAAAACTGCCCGCGAAGACGGTATCAGTCACCTACCAGCTCGAATACGCGAACGATTCGCTCGAAATCCACGCCGACGCGGTAAAACCCGGGCAGAACGTCCTTCTCTGCGACGACCTGCTCGCCACCGGCGGCACCGCCGCAGCCGCAATCAAACTGATTCGCCAACTCAGTGGAGAAATCACCGGCGCCGCCTTCGCCGTCGAACTTAATTTCCTCAACGGTCGCGCCAAGCTCCCCGGCATCGACGTCTTCTCCCTACTGAAATATGACAAGTAGCCTAGCGCCGTAGGCGCGGCAGAAGCTAGCCCAGCCCGGGAAGGGCTGGGAAAACAAGAAAAACTGACGCAAAAGCGCCGTAGGTGCGACACCGCTTTCGCATTTTGCTGCGTCAGGGCACGGCTTTAACCGTGCCCGAATGTGCAATCGGCGCACGCACGCCACACCCGCAACCGCGTCGATCGGCGCCATGTCTTTCGTACCGCCGGCCCTCCGGCCGGCGTTTTTGACTTTTGCGTCCGCAAGGGAATGCGTGACCCCATTTTCCCTTTTCCCGTTTCTATTTTCCCTTTTCCAAACCACGCCGCTGCCGAACGACCTCGAACAGCATCACACCGGCCGCCACCGAAACATTCAACGACCGCACCGGCCCCGTCGTCGGAATCGACACCAGAAAGTCACACCGCTTCCGCGTCAATTCGTGCAGCCCTTCGCCTTCTCCACCGAACACGATCCCGACCGAACCTTTCAAATCCACCTCGGTGTAATTCTTATCCGCGCGCTCATCGAGCCCCACCAGCCAGTACCCCGCTTCCTTCATTTCTTCCATCGCTCGCACAAGATTCTTCACCCGTGCAACGGGAAGATGCGCCAGCGCACCGGCGGCCGCACGCTCCACAGTATCCGTAAGCCCCGCCGCCCGCCGTTCCGGTATCACAACGCCATTCGCGCCCGCCGCAAGCGACGTTCGCACAATCGCACCCAAATTGTGCGGATCCTCGATACCATCCAAAATCACCAGCAGCCCCTGCGCGTTTTTCACGCGCAGCAAATCTTCCAGCTCCACAGCTGGCTTCGCAGCAGCCAGCGCAGCAATTCCCTGGTGCTCACGCGTTCCAACCAGCCGGTCGATCTGTTGCCGCTCCTCGAATCGCACCGGCACGTTGCGCGATTTCGCCAGCCGCACGATCGCTTCAAGCCGCTCCCCATGCCGCCCGCGCGCGATAACGACGCGATCGATCGCGCTCCCAGCCGCCAGCGCCTCTTCCACCGCGTGAAATCCCGTCAACCAGTTCATATTCTTGTCGATTGTGTAGGCACTCAGAGGAGTCAATCAGTAGGGGCACGGCATGCCGTGCCCGCTCGACCTAGCATTCGTACGCAGATCTCAATGCACGATGACCAACAATCCGTGTTTTCCCTTTTCTCTGTGCGCTCTGCGTCCTTCGTGTTCTCTGTGTTTTTCGTGGCCTTCTACCCTGCCAGCGTCGCAATCGTGTGCGCCGCAATCGCCTCGCCGCGTCCAATCTCGCCCGTGCCTTCATTCGTCTTCGCTTTTAAATTGATTTGCTCGCCAGCGATTCCCAACGCTTTCGCAATCGCCGCGCGCATGGCCGGAAAATGCGGCCCAAGTTTAGGCCGCTCGCAGATCACCACTGCGTCCAAATGACTGATTCGCAGTTTGCGTTCATCGAGAAGTTTTCGCGTGTGCTCCAGAAATAGCAAGCTTGCCGCGCCCTTCCACTTTGGATCCGTATCCGGGAAATGCGTGCCGATGTCGCCGAGCCCCGCCGCTCCCAGAAGCGCGTCGCACAGCGCATGGCATAGCACATCGCCGTCGGAATGTCCCACCGAGCCTTTATCAAACGGCACTTCGACGCCGCCGATCATCAGCTTCCGCCCCTCGGCCAGCCGGTGCAAATCGTATCCGATGCCCGAGCGAGTCATTTTCCAGCGCGCTCCTGTGCGAGGTAAAAACGCGCCAGCTCCATGTCCGCCGGCCGCGTTATTTTCAAATTGCGCTCAGAACCGAGCACGACGAAAACGTCGTGCCCGAAGCGTTCGACAAGTCCGGACTCGTCTGATGCCGTCACGCCGTCTTTCTGCCCTTCGCGGAATGCATCGCGGATCAGCGCATACTGGAAGGCTTGCGGCGTCTGCGCCAGCACAATCCGTTCGCGCGGAACCGTCGCCGTGATCAGCGCCATATCTTCCGGCAGGCTGGCGCGCTTCACTTCCTTCACCGTGTCAATCGCGGGTATGCCCAGAATCGCCGCGCCCCGCTTCCGCGCTTCCGCAATCACGCGATCGATCTGCTCCAGCGAGACGAATGGCCGCACCGCGTCGTGTACCACAACGATCTCGGTCGTCGGATCCACTTGCGCCAGCGCATTCGACACCGACTGCTGCCGCGTGTCGCCGCCGTGTACCACTCGCGCCGGCCGCCCGAGTCCTGCCTTCGCCACTGTATCCTGCAGCGAAACGATATCGTCCGCGCGCGAAGAAATAAAAAACTCGGTAATCGCAGAACACGCCGCCAGCCGCCGCAGCGTGAAAAGAATCAGCGGCATCCCGTCTAATTCGAGGAACTGTTTTGGCGTCTCGGCGCCCATGCGAGTGCCCAGCCCTGCGGCAGGCACAATTGCGGCAATTCGGCTCATCGAAGGGGTAACAGTCTATCGCAAGGAAAGCCTCGCAGGCGAGAAAACCATCGAGCGTCAAATATTCAGATTTGTCGAAATCGATTCGGGTGGGGTGACTACGAACGATTGGATTCCGGATACAGCGGACGCGGCGGACGCTCCCCGCCGCCCGAACTTTCCACCGCGCGCGGCCCGGGCTGCGATTCGCCTTGCCCCTGCGCTCCCTGCCCTTGACCCGCCATCGCCACGCGCGCCACTTGCTCGCCGCGCTCGTCGTAGCGCCCGAAAATCATTTTGCCGGCAGTCGTCTGGTGCACGGACGTCACCGTAATATCGATCGTCTTATTGATCATTTTGCGCGCGCCATCCACCACCACCATCGTCCCATCATCCAGATACGCGACGCCCTGATTGTATTCCTTGCCTTCGCGCAAAATAAAAACGCGCATCGACTCGCCCGGCAGCACCACCGGCTTCAGCGCATTGGCGAGCTGATTCACGTTCATGATCTCGATACCCTGCAGCGTCGCCACCTTGTTCAGGTTGAAATCATTCGTCACAATCTTCGCGTCGTACCGCTTCGCCAGCTCGATCAGTTTCAAATCCACTTCCGCGATACTTGGAAAATCGTCTTCCGCGATCTGCACTTCTAAATGCGCCATTTTCTGAACGCGCTGCAGCACTTCGAGCCCCCGCCGTCCGCGCTGCCTCTTCAACGGATCGGCCGAATCCGCCACCAGCTGCAGCTCGCGCAACACAAACTGCGGAATGATAATCGTCCCATCCAAAAATTGCGCGTCGGCGATGTCTGCCACTCGTCCGTCAATAATCACGCTCGTATCCAGCAGCTTCACCGAATGCTTCATGCTGCGCTCACTGCCAAAAAGTCCGCCCAGCGCTTGCAGATTGAGCATGTCGCCTTTGTTCGCGCCAAGAATCAATCCGATGTACGCCATCACCAGAAAAATCGCCAGGCTGAAAAACGAGCGCGTGCTCTCCGGCATCGAAGTGTGCGACAGCACCAGCGTCGTGAAATACGCGCCCAGGATTCCGAGAATCGAACCCGTCGCCGCGCCAATCAACCGCCGCATACTCGCGCGCCGCAGCCGCACCTCAAACAGAATCACCGCCAGCGCAAACAAAAATCCCGTCGCCGCGCCCGCTTCTCTCGACACGCTGAACGGCCGGAAGTGAAATCCCGCAGCGATGCAAACCGCAGTGAACACTGCCCGAATCGCCAGCATGTCCCAGAAAGTTCCCACCTGATCCTGCTTCACGCGAGCGAGTACGTTGGATTTGTGCGCTGGAATCTCAGAATTTGTGGTGGTGTTTTGCGGGCGGCTGGGTCCGTTAGGAGGTCGTTGCATCGTGGCACCTTATGAAACGTATGAAACGAATCGGCCGATGAAGCTCAATATCCGATTCACATTTTCTTGCGGCCCGGCTCTATGAAAAGTTTTCAGGGCGCCGGAAGGAAAGTGGCCCGGAATAAGTGTTATGACGACGTAGTATAGCACCGGCACTCGCGCGCGAGTCAACGAAGGAACTAGCGAGGGTCATAAAGTCAGGTGTAGTACTTAGGGACGCGCCGTCCGAGCGCGCAAAGAAGATCCGACGTAACCGTACCAATTTCCGGCGCAACGTCCGAAACCTCGATCGCGGATTTTCCATCTTTGCCGTAAATCGTCACCACATCGCCGAGCGCAACGCCCGGCACGTCGGTCACGTCCAGCGTCGTCAAATCCATCGAAATCGTTCCTACCAGCGGCACGCGCCGCTCGCGCACCAGCGCGCAACCGCGATTCGTTCGCGCGCGCACCACGCCATCCGCGTAGCCCGCATTGATCACCGCGATTTTCGATTGCCGCTCGGTGATGAAGCGCGCCGAATATCCCACCGCTTCTCCAGGCGGCACGTCGCGCAATGAAATAATCCGCGCGCGCAACGAAAGCGACGGCTCGAGCGCCATCTGCGCCATCACCTCTCGCCGTTTTTCCGGCGGATCGAAGCGCTGGTGGTAGCCGTAGAGAATCGCGCCGGGCCGCACCATGTCCGCCCACGTCTCCGGCCGCGCGCAGATCGCGCCGCTATTCGCGAGGTGCACGATTCCCGGCGCAACGCCGAGCGCTCGCAGCCGATCGAGACACCCGCGAAAAATCTCTTCCTGCGACACCGTTTGCCCGCCGATAAAGTCTTCTGCAGACGCGAAATGCGTGAACGTCCCTTCGAGTGCGAGGTGCGGGCACCCCGCCAGCGCGCTCGCGAACGCTTCCACCTCCGACGGCGAAATTCCCAGCCGGTTCATGCCCGTATTGATTTTCAGTTGGAAGCGCACTCGCGAAGATTTTCCGCGCGCTGATTTTCCGAGAAAACTTTTTGCCGCACGCTCGAGATGCCGCAAGTCATCCACGCGCGTCACCGTGGGCGTCAAATGATTTTCGAGCAGCCGCTTTTCTTCGCCGGGCCAGAATCCGGTGAGCACCAGAATCCGTTTGCGAATCCCCGACTCGCGCAGCTCGACGCCTTCGTTCGCGCACGTCACGCCGAACCATTCCGTCCCGGCTTTCTGCAGCGCCTTGGAAATCGGCACCGCGCCAAGCCCGTACGCATTCGATTTCACGACGGCCAGAACCATCCGCTTGCCGTTGCTGCCGCGCTTGCCGCCGTGGCGGCCGTTGCCGTCAACGTGGTTGCGTATGATTTCGAGATTCCGCAGGATCGCCTGAAGCGAGATTTCCGCCCACACAGGACGCCCGCCGACATGGATGGATTTCGTCATTTTGCCTGGCCTTTTAGAATGCCACGCCCCGCCGCGCCCGAGCGAACAAAAATCCGCCGCGCCGCCCACCGCGCACCCTTTGGGTAAACATGCCAAATTGGGCCCGACTTGGTTCGCCATCGTGAATCGTTGCAGGCCGGTCGCCACAGCGACCATCGCTTGTGCCTTGGGCGAAGTCCTGCGAAATGTGACGCTTGCGGGCAATGTGTACCGCGCGGTCCCGGAGAGTGCCCGAGCCAACCTGCGGCCCGGCGAACACAGGTGTGGCAACACCCACTCGCGGAAGCCGATACAAGCGACGCCTTCGGCCCCGTTTACCGCCGATTAGAAGTGATCTCGGAGTCATGTTTTCAAGGCCTTATGGGGATTTCTAATCGCGGCACAGTAGATTAGAAATTCCGTGTTCCGCGATCCGGCCACGGCGTTCCGCGAAAGCTTCAACTTGCGCAGGTGTAACAGCGCAAGCGGCGTCGGGAATATTCGAGCGGCCTCCAAAGGAGGATGAATCGTCTCCCTTTCGTCGTGAGAATCGCCACCGGTGACGGTGGAGGCAAAAATCGCGAAATATTTGCGATTAGAAATTTTTAGTAGGCTTTCTTTTCTATGATTTACGCTAAATTCTAATTCCAGATTTGCGATTAGGTTCTGGAAGCTAGAGGCTGGAGGTTGGGAGCTGGAGGACAGGACGGGGTTCGTCCTTTGAGCCCGAGTAGCGGCCGATAGCGGTGTGCGTCGCGAATCGAGTTCACTGGCGAGAGACGGACGTCTCCTTTGAGCCCGGGTGGCCGCCGATAGTGCCGTTCGCGTCATCATGTAAAAACAGGAAATGGTAGCACGGATTTGAGCGGCTGAAAATCTGTATTACTAAACGCAGGCCTGTGAATTCAACCGGTGACGCCGATGGGGAAGAAGTGTAGAACACGACGGGAATGCCTTACAGTCAAAGGAATGAAGTGAATCTAAATCTGATCCTGCCCGTCCGGTGCCCCCAAAGATCGCCCTCGACGGTCGAGCGGCCGAAATGCGCGCCCAAGGAAAAAGCTGGCGGGCAATCTACGTGGTTTGCATTCCCCGCGCTCGCGGGAGAATCCCGACAAGTAGCTCAATTGCGGCTCAGAGGCGCGGTTAGAGCGCGCCTCTGCCGGAATCGATTGGCCCGCCGGAGAAAATCACGCCGACGAATCGAAACAAGCAGACCGTGACATTCAGACTTGGGCATCTTTACCAGATGACCTTGGAGCCGATACGAATTCGGCCATGCTCGCGTCGAATGATGGTCTTTCGCAGCTCCTTCTCCTCGGCAGCTAGATTGCGAATGCGACAGAGCCTTCTTGCCAATTGGGCTGCCTGCTCGTATGCCGTTCGCCCGACAGGGCCACGCAAGGTAAACACAACCGGGGATGAATCAAAGCCTGCAGAGGCGGCTGAACATTCAACTCGCCATCGCCTTAGCCAACTACAGTCTCGCGCCTGCACCACGCGCAGCCTCCGAAGAAATCCTCCGAGGGCGTCCAACGACCGCGCGACGAAGCTAATTCCGTAAGATCGCTTTCCGTGGCCACAGCATGACCAACAAGTTTCAATGTCAGGAACGGCGTTCATTGCTTCGCACAGTTTCAGACATTCGCGGTCTATGCGCTCCGCCAACGCCTTGCCCCAACTCGTCCCATCTACTTCTTGACGTTTCTGGGTTCGCATTCAGCTTTCCGTAGAAACCGAGGCTTGCATGAAGGATAATGAATCCCTACCGTACGGGACCGGGCGGATTCTAACACGCGGCGGACAAACGCAGGTCTCCGGCAAGCGAATCGCTCCGGGCGCGCCAGCCCATCTCAATCCGCTTGTCCCTAGCGCCCTGCGGGGAATACAGTGCGGTCCAACAGGAGCCTCGAATGAGCACGCGACCCTTAGATAATTGCTACGGAGACGCGCAGCTTCCGTCGTCGCCCGAGGGCCTAGCGGACAGGCTCCAGGAGTTGCGAAAAGACCGATGCCAAGGGGATGCCAAACAACGACTGGAACCCAGTTGGCCACGGGCGAAATTAGACCGGCGAGCAATTCTCGAAAAGACAGCGGGACGTTGCCATATCTGCGGAGGGGTTATCGCCTCAGGGTCATATTGGGAGGCAGACCACGTTTTCCCATCGAGCGGAGGAGGCCCGAGCGATATCGGGAATTATCTCCCGGCACACGGTCTCTGCAACGGCGCGAAGTGGGACCAATCTGGAGAAGAGTTGCAGTGGGTATTGAAGATTGGCGTCTGGGCGAAGAAGCAAATGGAGAGCGATAGCGAGTTGGGCAGCACGATGCTCCGTCGCTTCTGGATGCAGGAACAAAATCGGGTAAAGCGACAGAAAAGCGCATCGAGAAACGCCTAGCCGTTCTCTATTTGTGCCTCCGCGAACTCCCGACCCCTCTGTCCCTATTGTTCATGTGGCTTCCGAAATCGAGAGATGGCCGGGTCGGGTTCAGAGAACTCGAACTCCATCCAATCATCGTCCCGATTCGGGCAACTCTCGATCCTTGTTCCACTGAGCATCCGACCTTGAGCGATTGCTCGGGCAAAATAATCTTTGACATGAGGATTGTCGCGCATGAAATCTTCTTGTGTGGTTCGCTCCGCAAAGAGGTTCGTTACAGCGCGAGACGAAATCTTGATCGAGCGGCTGCTCATAATCCCTCCACCATTGAACGACTTTCCTTCATCGCTGATCCCGTATGCACTGAACGAGTTATTCTCAGGGTGTGGAAATTGCGTCACCAAAGTCTCGTGAAGGTACTTGGCGAGCGGCGCTCCGGGCCCATTCCTACTCGAAGGCCACGTTTTGGCGACTATCCGCAGATTCTCTGGTGCCGAACGCAGGTTACCGTCGCTTTTGACCAAGAGCGCGAGGACAAATTCGACTTTGCTGTTAGCGGCCAGAAATCTGTGCACGATATCGTCGGCATCAAAATGGAGACCTCTTCGGCCCCGTCGATTCAGAGCATCGCATCCTCCATCGCACAGGATGACCGCTCTTATGCCGTTGAATTCCGACAGATTCAACTGAGATGTCTTCTCCTCCAGAGCACGCCAAATTGCGTTCTCAGTAGCCGAGAAGGGAACCGTATAGGACAGGTGGTTCAGCGAAAAAAACTCCTGCGCGGGGTCATAGGTGATTGTCATCTGTACGCCTAGCTTGGTGATCGACAGCTCCCGCTTTGGCTTCGGTGAATGTCGGATTTCGTCAATAAACCGGTTGAATCCTTCATCAAATACCGCTCTATCAAAGTCTCTTCCCCGCGGTATGAGCAAACGTGCTTTCGGCCCTCCAATATACAGGTCCCGCGAATTGCCCCTTGCACTAATTCCGAAATGGCGGGATTCGAGCCGTCGCGCGCGAACTAGCACGACAAGTCGATTTGCAAGTTTGTGGATAGGATTCTGTAGGTCAAGGCCTCGATCCGAAACTGTTGTAATGTCCATGAGAGCCGTGCCGACGGGGCACGTGAACAAGACATCTGGTTTTGAGGTGCCCCGAACACTGGGTTCGTGGACGGTCGTGCCTATCTTCGAAAGCCCGTTCACGACGGCAAGTTCCCACTCGGTCGTCACTCGCTGCACTTCATCGTTCCCATTGAGTCGCCTAATGTGTTCGGAAAGCTGGCGCCGTCCGACGATTCGTGAGTTCTCTGCCAGCATTCGGTCGACGTTGCGTCTAGAGAAGATACCCATGTCTCATGTTTCCCGAGAGCTGCGCGCCTTGCAGCGGATTCTAAGTCAACTTTGCGGACAAATTCGCGTCCAGTTTATCCCGCCGAAATTCGCTTAGCCAGTTTGTTCGTCTTTCGCGCACCGCGCGAGCGCATTAGTCTAGGCCGCGTATGAAGACTCGTCGCCGAGCAGGATGCAGCGGAGCGTCAAAAGAGGAAATAGCGCTGGGCTAGTGGAAGAATTGTGGCGGGCTCGCATGTGATGAGGTGACCGTCGATGCGCACTTCGTAGGTTTCGGGATCCACGGTGATTTCCGGGGAGGCGCTATTGTGGACCAGGTCTTTTTTCCCGATATTGCGGCAATTTGCGACCGGGGCGGCGATTTTTTTCAATCCAAGTTTTTGCGGCAGGCCAGCGGCAAGCGCGGCCTGGGACAGGAACGTGATGCTTGTGGCGGCGGGGACGCCGCCGAATGCGCCGAACATGGGCCGGTAGAGAACCGGTTGCGGCGTGGGGATGGACGAGCCCGGGTCGCCCATCGCGTTCCAGGCGATAAACCCTCCTTTGACGACCATCTCGGGCTTCACTCCGAAGAATGCAGGCTTCCAGAGAACGAGGTCGGCCAGCTTGCCCGCTTCGATCGAGCCGACTTCGGCGGAAACGCCGTGGGTGATGGCGGGATTGATGGTGTACTTCGCGACGTAGCGCTTGGCACGGTAATTGTCGTTGCGCGCGGAATCTTCGGGGAGCGGGCCGCGCTGCGTCTTCATTTTATGCGCGGTCTGCCAGGTGCGAATGATAACTTCGCCGACGCGGCCCATGGCCTGGGAATCGCTCGAGATCATGCTAAGGACGCCCATGTCGTGGAGGATGTCTTCGGCGGCGATGGTTTCGGGGCGAATGCGGCTTTCGGCGAAGGCGACATCTTCAGGGACGTTGGGATTCAGATGGTGGCAGACCATGAGCATGTCGAGGTGTTCGGCGATCGTGTTGATCGTGAAGGGGCGGGTGGGATTCGTCGAAGAAGGCAGAACGTTGGGGAATGACGCGATACGAATGATGTCCGGGGCGTGGCCACCGCCAGCACCCTCGGTGTGGTAGGTGTGAATCGTGCGGCCAGCGATAGCGGCGACGGTGGCTTCGAGGAAGCCCGCTTCGTTGATCGTATCGGTGTGAATGGCAACTTGAACGTCGTACTCGTCAGCGACGATGAGACACGCGTCAATGGCGGCGGGCGTGGTGCCCCAATCTTCGTGGAGCTTGAGGCCGCACGCGCCGGCGATGATTTGTTCGACCAGAGGCGAATCCGTGGAGGAGTTTCCTTTGCCGAGGAAGCCGAAATTCATCGGCCACGCCTCCGCGGCCTGCAACATGCGAGCGAGATTCCAGGCTCCGGGCGTGCAGGTGGTGGCGGCCGTGCCGGTGGCGGGGCCCGTGCCGCCGCCGATCATCGTGGTGATCCCGCTCGAAATCGCTTCGTAAACCTGCTGCGGAGAGATGAAATGGACGTGGCTATCGATAGCGCCGGCAGTGACGATGAGGTTTTCGCCGGCGATTACTTCCGTGGCGGCGCCGACGACGAGATCGGGGTCGACGCCGTCCATCGTGTCAGGGTTTCCGGCTTTGCCGATTCCCACGATGCGGCCGTTTTTGACGCCGATATCGGCTTTCACGATGCCCCAGTGATCGAGAATCACGGCGTTGGTGATGACGAGATCGAGCGCGCCGGATTGCCTTTCGCGAAGAGCGGTGCTGCTTTGGCCCATGCCATCGCGAATTACTTTTCCGCCGCCGAACGTGATTTCGTCGCCGTAATGCGTGAAGTCTTTTTCGATTTCGATGACGAGATCGGTGTCAGCCAGTCGAATGCGGTCGCCTTTGGTGGGGCCGTAGAGATCGGCGTAGGTGCGGCGAGGAATCTTTAGGGTCATGTCAAACCGCTCCGCGAGTCGCTCTTCGGATCGCTCCGCGAGTCGCTCTTCAGATCGGTCTTCGAATTGGTCTTCGAATCGTTCTTCGAATTGGTCTTCGGGTCGCTCTTCGAATCGGGCGGGCCGTTCGATTGGAATCCCTCTGTGCGCGCGCGTTCGAGCGCTCGCTTTTGCACTTCGGAATTCCCTAGTTCACCTCCGACCAAACCGTTGCCGCCGTAAATCACACGGTTGCCTCCGAACTCGGTGAGCTCGACTTCCTTTTCTTCACCGGGCTCGAAGCGAACCGCGGTGCCGGCAGGATTGTTGAGACGCATGCCGAAGGCAGCGGACCGGTCGAAAGAGAGCGCGCGATTGGCTTCGAAGAAGTGGTAGTGGCTGCCGACCTGGACGGGGCGGTCACCGGTATTTTTGACGAGAAGGCGGCGCGTGATGCGGCCGACATTCGCGAGGATCGGTCCGGCACCTTCATCAAGAAGATATTCACCGGGCTTCATGGCGTCACCGGATTGGATCGTGAATCGTGACGAGTTTTGTGCCGTCTGGAAACGTAGCTTCGACCTGCACCTCGTGGATCATCTCGGCAACGCCGTCCATCACCTGGCTTCGATTCAGAATCTTCGCTCCGGAACTCATGATCTGGGCGACGGTGTTTCCATCGCGGGCCGCTTCCATCACTTCGGCGGAGAGGATCGCGACCGCTTCGACGTAATTAAGTTTCAGGCCGCGAGCCTGACGTTTGCGAGCGAGGTCGGCTGCAACGACGATCATCAGCTTTTCTTGTTCTCGAGGCGTGAGATGCATGAGTTGTCTCCCAGTGAGATTACGAGCTTAGCTTCAATTCACTTTTCGCGGCGGAATCGCTTCGGTGCCGTACAGCGTGAACTTCGCGGCGCGCCAGAGTTTGTGGAGGCCGGCGAGAGCGTCGCGACCGCATGTAGCCAGGCATCGGCAGACTATACCGTGGGCCGGAAGGGTGCTGATGCCCCAAAGTGCGTCGGCTGCCGGAGAAAGTTCGCGCGCGACGTCGCGGAGGTGCTGTTCGAGCGCGAGCCACGCGCTGGGCTCTGGGCCGACGCGGCAAATGTAAAAAGTGGCCCAGTAGCGATATTTTCCGAGTCGAGCTGGCGAGGCGACGGGATAAAGCCTGGGCTCGACGCGGACGCGTTCGATGGCAATCGGACTGCCGAGTGCAAAGATGTCAGTTTTCATTTCGACGGCGTCGTAAGCAAACAGCTCGCCGCGGGCTTCACGGCCTGGAGCGAGAACTTCCCACCAGAACAGGCCGGCGCCTGCATCGAGATGGATCGTTGTGCGTTGCGTGAAGCGGGAACCGGCAAACGGAATGAGCGGGTCAGGCAAATATTCGAGGCATGCATTTTGTGCGACACGGACGTCTATTCGCTGGGTCGCGGGCCGCGCATCAGCACGCGAGCGGTAGATGCGGGTGGCGCCCGTGGTGGTAACTTGAACGTACGCGCTCTCGCCGATTTCCAGCGACATCGCCAGCTGATCGCCGCCGAGCAAGCCCCCGGAAACATTGTGAACGTGAACGAGAGCGCTGCCATCTTCGACGATGAACGCACGGACGACCTTCAGCGGCGGTTCCTGTGAACTTGCCTTGAGCGCAGCGGTTCCTGTTGCGGCGTCATATTCAAAATTAAGATTGAGCGAGGCGTTTATGCGGGTGGCCGCGTGAGTTGCAGGGTGCGTTTGTTTGGTGGTTTCGTCGATTATGAGCATCGAGTCAGCTGATGAAAAGGCGTGTCCCAAGGGCCGGGTGCTCCATGGCACCCCAATCGAGCAATAGATTGAAGCAGCAAACATCGTCGAGATGCGCGGCGAGACTACGTTTGGCGGTTTCGATCATTGTGGGCTTGAGATTCCAGAGAATTCGAGTGGCCTCGGTTTGTCCGAGCGGCAGCAGACGCTGGCAGGCGGAAACGAGACTCGCGACTGATTGGTGCAAATAAGCGACAACCACGCTTTCTTCGCGGAATTCGAGCGCGCCGCCGACAAGACCGAAAGCCGGACTGTGCTCGATGATGTGGGGATGTTTCTGGTTCGATCTTTGATTAGCGTCTTCCACTGCGCTTCGAATGGCCGGGAAATCGCCGAGCGCGCTGACAGCCATGAGAAAATTCCGTCCCAGGGCTGCGCTGCCGGAACGGATCTCGCGCGCGGGCTTCATTGCACTGAGGCTGGCGTTCAGGTGGCGCCATCGTTCGACTGAAAAGTTTTTGCCGTGATTGCTTGCGAGGTGAAACGCTTCGCGACAAAAGACCGCTTCCGCCATTCCGGACTCCTCGAGATAGCCGCGCAAGAAGCTTTCAAGTTCCGAAACTTTCAAAAGGCCACGCGAAACGAGAGTTTCAAGGCCGAAGGAATGGGCTAGCGCGCCGATTGGCAGAGCGCTGTCGGCCAAGTGGAGCAGTTGAAGATAGGCAAGTGCCGGCGAGGCAGGCGGCGATGCACGCATTCGATCCGTTTCCAAGGCATTTAGTCCTAATGATGCTGATGATTCTGATCGTGACTATGTGAATGACCGTGATCGTCGGTATGAGTGTGGGTACGAGTATGGGAATGGGGAACGCCTTGATAAGAAGCGTGCGCATCGATGACCGGATGGCGCGACTCGACGGGCCGCTTCATCTCGTCTTCGATCCAGGCCACGATCGGGTCCAGGCCGACGGCATCGCGCAGATTCGTGAACACAAACGGCAGGTCGCCCCGCATTTTCCGCGAGTCGCGCTCCATGACTTCGAGCGAGGCGCCCACGTACGGAGCAAGGTCAATTTTATTTATTACAAGCAGGTTCGAGCGAGTGATCCCCGGGCCGCCCTTGCGCGGAATCTTATCGCCTTCGGCGACGTCGATGACGTAGACCCAGATGTCGACGAGCTCAGGGCTGAATGCGGCTGCAAGATTATCGCCGCCACTCTCGACGAAGATCAGCTCGAGTCCCGGAAGCGCGCGCTCGAAATCGGCAATCGCCTGCAAGTTCATCGAAGCATCTTCGCGAATCGCAGCGTGGGGGCATGCACCGGTCTCAACTCCGCGGACGCGATCGGCGGGAAGCGTTCCCTGGCGCAGCAGGAATTCGGCATCCTCTTTGGTGTAAATGTCATTCGTCACGACTGCGAGGTTGTATTTCGGCCACAGCCGCTGGCTGAGACGATCGACGAGAGCCGTCTTGCCTGAGCCAACAGGACCGGCGATACCGATGCGGAAGGCTCGTGCCGAGTTTTGATTTTTCATTTTGGGGCCTTGTGTTTCTTTGCGATGTGAGCGGAGTAGGCGGCATGGCCATGATCGGAGTCACTGCTGAATCCATGGCGAACCAGCGAAACGAATGCCGCGGCGGAGCGCGGAAGTGTGCGATCGCGGCGATAGACCAGGCCCAGCTCGCGCCAAAGATCGACGTCGGATATTTCGATCAATTTGACTTTGCCGGCGCGAACTTCGTCGCGGGCAAAGCTCGAGCTGATCAGAGAGACGCCGAGGCCAGCGGCCACGAATCGCTTGATCATGCCGACGCTGGGGAGTTCCATAGGAATGCGGAGCTGCGCGCGGTACGGACGGAAAAGCTTGTCGAGCAACTGACGCGTGAATCCAGTCTTGGGAATAATCAACGGCTGGTCTGCGATTTCGGCGGGGGTTACGGTTTTATGCTTCGCCAACGGATTGTCGGGGCTTACCATCAGCATCAGGCGATCACGGAAAATGGGGTGCGTTCTGAGGCTAGGTGATTTTACGGGAAGCGTGACGATGCCGACGTCGACGGCGCCGTCTTCAACTTTTTCGACCACCTTCCTGCTGAAATTGCGATAGACGCTGATCTGCACGGACGGAAACCGGGCGTGAAATTCGGCGAAGACGTTAGGCAGGACGTAGAGGCACGTGGCTTCGTTGGCGCCGACGGCGAGCGTGCCGCGCGGGGCGCTCGATTGGTCGGCGACGGCGCGCAGCGAATCATTCTTCAGCGCGATCAACCGTTCGGCGTAACCGAGCAAAACTTCTCCCGCGGCGGTGAGCTTCATGGATTTTCCGACGCGATCGAAGAGCTTTTGGCCGTATTCCTCCTCGAGCTGGCGAATCTGAGCGCTGACGGCCGGCTGCGAGCGAAACAGTTTTTGGCCGGCGCGCGAGAAGCTGCCCTGCTTTGCGATTTCGAGAAATGTGGTGAGGTAGTCGAGATCCATTCTGGGTGCGACGAATTATAGCAAACATGGAAGCTGACATCTCGATGTGACGCACGCGTCGCCCGGCGGTTGCCGCTTTCCGCCGTTCTCAGGCGACTGATTCGTCAACGGTTTCTGCCGCGTCCAACCGGATTCGGCGCAAGAATTTCGAGGCTGCTATCCCGGCTGCGGCTGCAGATTTCTCCCAGCGCTCAAGCAGCGGCGACCAAGTTTGCGCGAGCGAACAGGGAAGGTGAACCGGCTCGAGGCGCAAGATAGGCAGCGGGCCTTTCGCTTCCAGCAATCGCATGGCACGCGGGCTGCGCGTGTGGCGAACGTGCTCTTCCAGGGCGCGGCGGAGTCTTGCCTCTTCACCGGGAGCCGTAGGGCTGCAGGCGTTTACGCAGTGCACGAATTCGCGGTTGTAACCATCGGTGGCGAGGAGATCCTTCAAGACGTAGACCAAGCCGCCCGTCATGCCGGAACCGAGGTTCATGCCTGCGGTACCGAGGATGATTACCACGCCGGCCGTCATGTATTCACACGCGTGGTGGCCGACGCCCTCGACGACCGCGAGTACGCCGCTATTGCGGACGGCGAAGCGTTCGCCGGCGCGCCCAGCGACGTAAAGTTCGCCAGAAGTGGCGCCATACAGGACGGTATTTCCGACTAATAGATCGGCGCGACGAGACGCATCTGCGCCGGCCGAAATTGCGATCGTGCCGCCGCTCAAACCTTTTCCGACGTAATCATTGGCCTCGCCGTTGAGCCGGAACGTGAGGCCGGGGATGAGAAAGGCACCGAAGCTTTGTCCGGCTGTGCCGGAGAATTCAATTTCATGTTGCTGGCCGCCCAATCCTGCGAAGGAGGTGCGACGCAGAATATGCCCGCTGAGGTGGGCTCCGACGCTGCGATCCGAATTCTCGATTGGAAACACCACCGGGCTTGCTGATTCGGAATTGACGTGGGCGATGAGCATGTTATCCAGGGTCCACTCGCTGGGGGCAGATCCACGAAACCCCTCCAGCGATTGGGGTGACGGAGCGAGAAAGCCACCGAGCGACCGTGCCGCTCTCGAATTTCGCGGTTGAAGTCTTTCTGCTCGACCAACGATGTCGGCAAGAGACTGCTCGCCAAGTTGAGCGAGCCTTTCCCGGACTTCTTCCGCGACTCCGCGGAAAAACGACATCACCATCTCTGGGTTGCCCTCGAACCGAGCGCGCAATTCCTCATTCTGCGTGGCGATTCCGACAGGACAGGTGTTGAGATGGCATTGCCGAGCCATCACGCATCCGATTGCAATCAGCGCTGCGGTGCCAAATCCAAATTCATCGGCGCCGAGAAGCGCGGCTACGATTACATCGCGGCCTGATTTGAATCCGCCGTCAACGCGGAGCCTCACGCGGCGGCGATATCCCGATCGCAGCAAGGTGTTGTGAGCCTCGCGCAGACCGACTTCCCACGGGAGGCCGGTATTTTTAATCGAGGTGAGCGGGGAAGCGCCGGTGCCGCCGTCGAATCCGGATATCGTGATCACATCGGCGCCCGCTTTGGCGACACCAGCGGCGATGATTCCCACGCCGGAGCCGGATACAAGCTTGACTCCAATTCTCGCGAGCGGATTCACGGCGCGCAGATCGTGAATCAATTGCGCGAGGTCTTCGATGCTGTAGATGTCGTGGTGTGGCGGCGGTGAAATTAGCGACATGCCCGGCACAGCGTGACGGAGACGGGCAATCAGCGGGGTGACCTTGGCAGCGGGCAGTTGACCGCCTTCACCCGGCTTCGAACCCTGCGCCATTTTGATTTCGAGCTCATTGGCCCTCACCAGATATTCGGTGGTTACACCGAACCTGGCGGACGCGACCTGCTTCACGCGATTGGCCGCTTCGGGTTCCGAGCGGTAGACATCCGGATCCTCTCCGCCCTCGCCCGTATTGCTGCGCGCGCCGAGCCGATTCATGGCGATTGCCAGCGTTCGATGCGCTTCGGGACCCAGAGCGCCCAGCGACATCGCCTGCGTGGTGAAGCGCTCAAGGATCGCGCTCTCCGGCTCGACTTCTTCGAGGGCGACTGAGTTGGCCGGAGCGAACTCAAAAAGATCACGGACCGCGACTGGCTCGCGTGTTTCCGCAAGCTCAGCATAAGCGCGGTAGTTCTCCGCGGTGGGGGATTTGACGTAGCGGTGCATTCGCCGCACGAGGTCAGGAGAACTGGAGTGGCGCTCCCCCGTCTGGCGAAAGCGATAAAGGCCCTCGTCGCGCAGTTGAGAGGTGACGCTGCTCGGGCTTGGAGCAAAAGCTGTCGCGTGGCGGTCCAAGGAATCTTGCAGCAGCTCTTCGAGCGATTTTCCGCCCAGCGCGCCACCTGCATCTTCGAAGAATGCTTCTCGCACGTCTTCGTTCAAACCTACGATTTCGAAGAGCTGACTGTTGCGATAGCTTCCGATCGTGCAGATTCCCATTCGCGCGAGCACTTTTCGCAGGCCGAGATTAACGGCTTCGCGATATCGAGTTGCGGCTCCTGGTTGAATAATTTCGGAAAGCTCTAGCGCGAGATAAGGACAAACAGCGCTGGCGCCCGCAGCGATGAGCATCGCGAGGTGATGAGTTTCGATCACCTGGCCGGTTTCGATGACAAGCGGAACGTCGCAAGCGCCCGCTTGGACAAGGGCTTTCCAGGCAGCGGCTAATGTCAGCAAAGCGGGTAGAGCCGCTCGTTCCGCGCTTATGCCGCGATCGCTGAGCAAAATCATTCCCGGCACGCCGCGCTCAGAATCACTCGCCTCATCGCGAACGCACTGGAGCGCCTCAAGAGCAGCTTCCACGCCTCCGGCTGCTCCAAATGTGAAATCCACCAACCGTGCTGAAGGAAGCAGGCGCGACTGAAGAGCTGCGATCTGGCCGGGATCGACCAGGGGCGACGCAATCACGACTTTTCTGCCGAGGTGGACGTCGAGCGACATCACGTGCCCCTCGCGCAACGGATCGATCGGAGGATTTGTCACCTGGGCGAAGCGCTGCTTGCAGTAATCCCAGAGCGGGCGGCGCATCGACGACAGAAATGCAGGAGGCGCGTCGTCGCCCATGCTCCAGGTTGCCTCTTTGGCATGGGCGCCTAGAGATTCGAAGAGCAGGCGATATTGATCGTCGCTCCAGCCGAGAGCCGACGCGACGCGTTTGGGTTCAGGAATGGAACTCTTGACAGAATTCTTTTGCGTCGCGCGCGCGGGTTGCAGGCGAACGGGTTTCCGAGCTCGACGGTTCTCGCAAGCGGGCAAAAATTGTGAGAAATCGGCCTGAAGGAAGCATCTAGCAGCGGCAGGATCCACCAAGAGCATTTCGCCCGGCCCGAGACGCTGCCGTTCAATCACATCTTTGCCTTGTAAGTCCGTGAGACCCGCCTCGGAGCCTGCGATTACGAGACCATCCGCCGTGACGCAGTAGCGCATCGGACGCAGGCCGTTTCGATCGAGCTTCGCGCCGACTGTGTTGCCGTCGGTGAAGACGAGCGCCGCCGGCCCATCCCACGGTTCTTGTTCAAAGGATTCTTCTCGTAGAAAGTCGTTCAACACGGATTCGGGAAATTTCTTGGATTCTGATGCCGGCGGCACCATTCTCAACATCGCAGCGGCAATGTGGTAACCGCGGTGGCGAAGAATCTCGAGAGCGTTATCGAAACTGGCGGAATCGCTGACGCGAGCTTCGAGTGCGCGGAACCATTTTCCCGCTTCAAGCTCGCTACGAACTGCCCGCTGGCGAGCCCGCATCCACCGACGGTTCGCGCTAATCGTGTTGATTTCTCCGTTGTGCGCGACGTAGCGGAAAGGTTGCGCCATTGTCCAGCTGGGTTGTGTGTTCGTCGAGTAGCGCTGATGAAAGATCGCAAAGGGCGCGCGAAAATCCGAGCTCGTGAGATCCAGATAGAAATCGCGGAATTGCGAGGGAGTTAGAAGACCCTTGTAAACCACGGTGCGCGACGAGAGAGAGCAGAAATACGTGCCGGCAGTTCCTTCCGCTTCGACGCGCTTGCGCAAGAAAAACAACTGACGTTCGATATCCACTGCCGGGTCCAGGGATTCGAGGAAACACTGCCGGATCGAAGGCATCGTCGAAGCGGCAAGGGAGCCGAGGATCGTGGAGTTGACGGGCACGTCGCGCCAGACCAAGCACCGCAAACCTGTTTGCTGCGCGAGGGATTCGATCGCGCGGCGCGCTTCCGTTTCACGGCCGGGCGGCAGAAAGACCATTCCTAGGCCGAACTTTTCCGGCAGGCTGATACCTAACTGTAGCGATTGCGAGCGAAAGAATACTCTCGGAATCGGGAGCAGCAATCCGGCGCCGTCTCCGCTCAAACCGTCCGAATCCACGCCACCGCGATGCGAGAGGCGACCAAGCGCGACGAGAGCGCGTTCTAGAACGTCGCGGGTCGCTTCGCCACCGAGTTGAGCGACGAACCCAACTCCGCACGCGTCATGATCGAGTCCAGCGTTGAGCGCAAAATGGCTCATCTTATGTACTTAACCTACGGAAGAGCGGAAAGTACAATCCAGATGTTGGATACGGCGCATCAATTTTTGAATAGGCGAAGGTGGGCGTGATTTGGCGCGAGCATTCGTGAGCGAATGCCAATGAGACTACGCTGCGATGAAAGGAAGGTTACTTGCGTCTTGGGCGATTTTCGAAGATCGAAATGCCATCCTGGGCGACTTCTAGAAACCGAATCGTAGCGGCTACTCCCGCGTTCTCGAAGCGAGCGGCGATGGATTTTCCGATTTCGTCGAATCCAGCCGTCGCGAGTGCGACGACGCTAGGTCCTGCGCCGCTCAATGCCAAACCGAGCAGGCCCGGCATTTGCGGTATAGCGAGCACTTCGGCCAATCCAGGAATGAGTTTTTGCCGGTAGGATTGATGCAGGCGATCCTGCATCGCGTCCCAAATCAAGTCGTAGCGGCGAGCTTCGATGGCGGCAACGAAAAGGGCCGAGCGCTGGAGATTCTCTACCGCATCCTCACGAGGAACCTGGGCAGGCAGAACGGCACGCGATTTCTTCGTAAGGAGCTCGATCGCGGGAGTTACTGCAATCACGCGAATCATCTTGGGCCACGCGAGCCGCATCGCGCCCACCCGGCCGTCCGTCTGCGTGTATGTTACGACGAGTCCTCCGAGCAGCGCTGCACCGGCATTGTCGGCATGGCCTTCGATTTCTTTTGCGTATCGCAGCGCATTCTCTCGCGAGAGAGAGCGTCCGGCCGTCGCGTAGGCGAGAGCTACTCCCGCGACGGCGGCAGCGGCGCTGCTTCCAAGGCCACCTGCCATTGGAATTTCGTTTTTGACGGCGAGCCGCACGGCGGGCAATTGAAATCCTTCTTTTTCGGCTGCGTAACGCATTGCGCGGAAGATCAAATTTTGTTCGGGCGACTTAGGCAGAGACGCGCTGCCGACGCCTCGGGTGCGAGCGAGCGTACGAGAGCCGGGGCGAATTTGCACGGTGGCGCGGGCGGTGAGATACAGTTCGAGAGCAAGGCCGAGGCAATCAAAGCCGGCACCGAGATTCGCCGTTGAGGCGGGAACGCGAACTTCGATCGAACGCTGGCGCGGCGACGTCATTGGGGCGTGAGAAACATTTCAGGTGCTCGCACAAAACTCGATTGACTGATGCGACTGTTGCTCACGAATTTGTGCGTCGCAACTGATCGAGAATTGCGCTCTTCGACGCGGCCACCTGCACCGGAGCGTTGCGAAACGCTCCTTTAATCGGCTGCGACTCGGTCTTGCGATCTTTCGTGTTAAGCCCGAGAGACAACGTGCCGCGGTGATAGTCATTCACATAATCGGGATCTTTCAAGAGGTGCCCGGTAAGGACAGCCACGATCGATTCCTCGCGCCGGATAAAACCCGCGGCCACCAGCTTGCGAATTCCAGCAACCGTTGTCGCCGACGCGGGTTCGCAACCAATCCCATCGCGGCCAACCATCGCTTTGGCATCTGCGATTTCCTGTTCACTTACGGCAATCACTTGGCCCTGCGAACGAATCACAGAACGAAGGGCTTTCTCCCATGAGACCGGTGAGCCGATTTTGATCGCGGTTGCGAGGGTTTGCGGATTTTCAACCGGAGTGAGTTCTTCAGGAATCGCCGCACGCTCCGGCTTCGATTGCGCCTTGAGACCGGCGAACAGTTGTGCGAGAGGAGCGGCGCCTTCCGCTTGAATCACGCTTAATTTCGGCAATAGCTCGATCAGTCCCATTTGCCGCATCTCCTCAAAGCCTTTGCCGAGAGCCGAACTGTTACCCATGTTGCCGCCCGGCACCACCACATGGTCCGGAACGCGCCATTGGCACTGGTCCATCAGCTCGAAGGCGACAGTTTTTTGACCTTCGATGCGAAACGGATTGATCGAATTGGCCAGATAGATCGAAGGATCGTCCGCGATTTCCTGAATCAGCCGCATGCAGTCGTCGAAATTGCCGTCGATCTCGCAGACAATTGCGCCGTAGTCCATACTTTGCGCAAGCTTCGAGGAGGTGATTTGCCCGCGCGGCAAAAGCATCGCGCATTGCAGGCCCGCGCGCGCGGCGTACGCGGCAAGGCTTGCGGATGTGTTGCCGGTGCTGGCGCAAACGACGGTGCGCGCGCCCAATAGAACGGCCTGGGTGACGCATGTCGTCATACCCGTGTCTTTGAACGAGCCGGTTGGATTGCAGCCCTGATGTTTTAGCCGAAGAGCGCCCACACTGGAATACTCGGCGCATCGCGGAGCGTCATAGAGCGGCGTATTGCCTTCGGCCAGCGTGACAATCGGAGCCTCGTCATCAAACGGCAGCACTTCACGCAATCGCCAAACGCCGCTTCGGTCACGCGGATCGAGAGACCCTGCGCGCGATCTCCAGCGGGCGCGCAGCGCCGCAGCTTCGTTTGCGGACGGCAGAGGAGTCGCAATTTCAAGCGGGCCGGCACAGTTCTGGCAAACATAGATTCGCTCGCGAATACCGAAGGAGGCTCCGCACGCTGGGCGAATGCAGCGCTGAACAGCGTCGCTGATCGAGGGCGCAGAACGACGGGACGCGTCCATCATTGCAGCGAGCCGCTTTCAGCGCGACTTGTTTCTGCTGCGCCCAAACCAAATTCGCGATGCAGGGCGATAAGGGCGTTTTTCATATCGTTCTGTTCCACGACGAAAGAAATATTCGATTCGGAAGAACCTTGCGCAATCGCAATTATGTTCACACCTTCCCGTCCCAATGTGCTGAACGTGCGTCCGGCCATGCCGACGGTGCCGCGCATATTTTCACCCACGACGGCGACAATTGCGATGTGGGGATCGAGCGAAATATGCTCGACCTTGTGATGCGCGAGATCCTGAGCGAACTGTTCCCGCAGCGCGTCCACGGTGCGCTTGGCATCCGCCGAGGCTACGATAAAGCAGATATCATTCTGCGAAGATGATTGCGAAATTAGCAGCACGTTCGCGCGGACCTTTGCCGTCGTGGAGAACGTGCGGCCAACAACGTCCGGAAGTCCCACGATTCCAGGCCCGCCTAGCGCGATAAGGGAGACGTCGCTGATTGCCGTGAGGGCCTTGGCGCCTCCGCCGCTGCTTCGTCCCTTCGGCGTGATTTTCGTTCCGGGTTTCTCGGGCGCGAAACTGTTGCGGATCCAAACGGGAATTTCCTGGGGCATCACGGCGCGCAGAGTTTTTGGATGCAAAACTTTTGCGCCGAAGTAAGCAAGCTCGGCAGCTTCGCGATACGAAATTTCGGGAATCGTGCGAGCTTCAGGAACGAGGCGGGGATCAGCCGTAAGGACGCCGTCCACGTCCGTCCAGATAATCGCTTCATCGGCCAGAAGAGCAGCGCTCAGAATCGTCGCCGAATAGTCCGAGCCGCCGCGCCCGAGCGTGGTGAGCGCGCCATCCTGGCTAGCGCCGATAAAACCCGTGATTACGGGTACGACGCCTTTTTGCAGTAACGGACGAAGACGTGCTTCGCAGCGCTGCCGGGTGAGATCGATGATCGGCTCCGCGCCTCCATAGAATCCGTCGGTGACGATCAATTCGGTTGCTTCGATGGGCTCGCTCGGAGTTCCGAGAGCGAATATCGCTGCCGCGACCATCGGTGCAGACAGGCGCTCGCCGAGACTCGATACTAAATCCAGCGTGCGAGGCGTGAGCTCGCGAAGAAGTGCTGTGCCTTCGCAAAGCCGGGTAGCCTCGCCGAGAGTATCTTCCATTCGCTGGGCCAACTTCTTGCGTGTTGCCGCGTCGGCAATTAAGGCGTCGAGTCCGATTTCGTGCTGCCTGCGAATCGCCGCTAATTGTTCGGACGATTTCTCGCTTTCGCCGGCCTCGGAAAAAGTAGCGGCTTCGATCAGGCGGTTCGTCACGCCACTCATCGCCGACACGACAACTACGACAGAGTCCTCGCGTGCCGCTGTGGCGCAGATTTGGGCAGTACGTGCGATGCAGGAAGCATCGCCGACGGAAGTACCGCCGAATTTCATGACTACGAGCCTTGATTTCATATTAGATCGTGCGGACGACGCTGACCGGGAATTCGACTAAAGGCCCTTCAGAAAAGCCGCCCTCCAAAAACTATATACCAGTAATTTCGGATATCTGGAGGCGAATCGCCTCCGTGTCTACAGCGAGTAAGCCGCGGGATGATAGCTTCCTAGGCTACTCCGCTTGCAGAATGGACGGTCTGCGCGGTGAGAAATTCTAGTACCGGCTTATGCGCAGCGTCGGGCTGATCGGTGGAAAAAATATGGCTCGCTTGCGGAATCATTACGAGTTTCGAACCTGAAATTCGCTGGGCGATCAGCCTGCCGTTTTCCGCGGGCACGAGCTGATCGGTCTCTCCGTGCACGACGAGTGCGGGGGCGGCGATCTTCGCGATGCGACTGTAGGCTTCCCATAGGATGATGCCCTGCAACTGAGCCAAGTAGCCCTGCGGAGGGGCAGTCCATTGCAGGCGAATTTTCATGTCTTCCTCGATTCGCGATTGCGGCGTCCCTTTGTCATAGATATAAGGGTTGATAGCGCGCGCGGCTTCTTCCGGTGTCATGCCCTGCCGCGTGAGAACCTCGAGCACCTCCGGCTCAGCGCGTTTCGATTCCGGTCCGCCTGCCGCAGTGCAGCCCAAGATCAGCGACTTCACGCGCTTCGGATATTGCAGCGCGAATTCCTGCGCGATCATTCCGCCCATCGACACACCGTAGAGGTGCGCGCTCTCAACTCCAGCGGCGTCGAGGACAGCGGCGGCATCGGAAGCCATCAGCGCGATCGGATAGGGACCAGCGGGCACGTCGCTTCGCCCGGCGCCTCGGTTATCAAGAGTGATGGTGCGATACCGCTTCACGAGTAGAGGTTTCGTGCGGTACCACATATACGATGGCCAGCCGAGGCCCATGATCAGGAGAATAGGATCTCCGCTACCCTCTTCCTCCCAATAAATTTTCACTCCATTGTTTTCCGCGAACGGCATCGAGCCTCCCGATTCAATCGCTATCACGCGGGCGCAGTCTTGCGAGGTGCGCCCTAAGCAGTGGCTACTTTGAGCATCAACTTGCCCGTGTTTTCACCTTTGAAAAGCATAAGAAACACTTCCGGAAATTTTTCGAAGCCTTCGACAATGTCCTCGCGCGTCTTGAGTTTTCCAGCAACGTACCAGCCAGCCATCTCTCGCGCGGCTTCACCGTAGCGGCTGGAGTAGTCGAACACGAGAAAGCCTTTCATAGTGGCGCGATTGACGAGGAGCGATAGGTAGTTCGACGGGCCTTTGATGGGCGTGGTGTTGTTGTACTGGGAAATCGCGCCGCAGAGCAGGACGCGGGCGCCACGCGCGAGCTGCGATAGGGCAGCATCGAGAGTTTCGCCGCCTACGTTGTCGAAGTAGATGTCGATGCCCTTCGGGCAATGCTGTTGGAGAGCTTTGCGAACGTCTTCGGCTTTGTAGTCGATTGCGGCGTCGAAAGCGAGTTCCTTAACGATGAATTCGCACTTTGCCGGGCCGCCAGCAATGCCAACTGCGCGGCACCCTTTAATCTTCGCTATCTGACCAACCACCATGCCTGTTGCGCCGGCCGCCGCCGAAATTACAACGGTTTCTCCCGCCTTCGGCTGCCCTACATCGAGCAGTCCGAAGTAGGCGGTCATTCCCGTCATGCCGAGCCCGCCGAGGTAGGCGGGCAACGGCGCGATCTTCGGATCGATCTTGTTGAGACCTTTCCCATCGCTGATTGCGTATTCCTGGACACCCAAGAGGCCCGTTACATAATCGCCCGGTGCGAACGCCGGATTCTTGGACTCGACCACGCGCCCCAGACCACCTGCGCGCATCACCTCGCCAATTCCCACGGGCGGAACGTAAGACTTAGTTTCGTTGCACCAACCGCGCATTGCCGGATCGAGCGAGATGTAAAGGATTTTGACGAGCAGCTCGCCGTCGCGCAGGTCTCGAACCGGCTCTTCCGCATATTTCCAGTCGCTGCGCTTCGGCAATCCCACAGGGCGGGCGGCGAGCTCAAATTTGTGATTGAGAGTCGTCAATACGTCCTCCGAACATTCGAGAGAATCCGATCGCTTCAATGAGAAGCAGCGTCAAACTTTCTGATAGTCGCCCACAGATGAAAGTGACTATCGTGCTGTGCATTGTATATAATCGCCGCCGTCATGCCAAATCAGGAGACCCTCTACAGCGTTGCGGACCGCGTCGCGACAATCACTTTAAATCGCCCGGACAAGCTGAATGCCTGGACGGCGATCATGGAGCGAGAAGTGCGTTCGGCCATCGAAGAAGCGGAGCGCGACGAGAATGTGCGCGTGATTATTCTCACGGGCGCGGGACGCGGATTTTGTGCCGGAGCGGATATGTCGCTGCTAAGCAGCGTCGCCGAAAGCGGCGTAGACGAGCGAGTTCGCAAACAGGCATCGAGCAGCTCGACGTCCGGGCCGGTTGACGGAGTCCGAGCGGACTTTCGCAAGAAGTATTCCTATTTCCCCGCTGTCGGAAAACCCGTGATTGCCGCGATCAATGGTCCGGTAGTTGGACTTGGGCTGGTAATCGCGCTGTATTGCGACTTGCGATTCGCGTCGGATGCGGCTCGGTTCAGCACTGCGTTTGCGCGCCGCGGATTGATCGCGGAGTACGGATTCGCATGGATCTTACCTCGCCTCGTGGGGCACGCAAACGCGCTCGATTTGCTTTTTTCCGCGCGGATGGTGGATTCCGCCGAAGCGCTGCGCATGGGCTTAGTCAATCAGATTTTTCCGCAGGACTCATTTCTCGCGAAGGTGAACGAGTACGCGCGCGATGTGGCCGCGAATTCCAGCCCTCGCTCGACCCGCATCATCAAGCGGCAGGTATACGACGCAATGTTCCAAACGCTCGAAGAGGCATTTGATGTTGCCGAGCGCGAAATGCTGGCAAGCTTGCAGTGCGAGGACTTCAAAGAAGGCGTCGCACATTTCCTCGAAAAGCGTTCACCCACGTTCACCGGCCGGTAAGCCATCCCGATGACATTCGAATTCAGCGAGAAAACGAAGGAACTGCAGAAGCGCCTTCAGCGCTTCATGGACGAGTTCATCTACCCGAACGAGCAACGCTTTGACGAAGAGGTGGAACGCGATCGGTGGAAGCCGACAAAGATCGTCGAGGAACTAAAGCCGAAGGCACGTGCTGCGGGCTTATGGAATCTGTTTTTGCCGGACGATTCGGAAGGAGCCGGATTAACAAATCTCGAATATGCGCCGCTGTGCGAAATCATGGGCCGATGCCACTGGGCGCCGGAAGTTTTTAATTGCTCCGCGCCGGACACGGGAAACATGGAAGTGCTTGCGCGCTACGGCACGCCCGAGCAAAAAGAGAAATGGTTGAAACCAATGCTGGCGGGCGAAATTCGTTCGTGCTTTGCGATGACGGAACCGGACGTAGCATCCTCCGACGCGACGAACATTGCATCCAGCATCGTCCGGGACGACAAAGAATACGTCATTAACGGAAGGAAGTGGTGGACGTCAGGCGCCGGTGACCCTCGCTGCAAGATCGCCATTTTTATGGGGAAAACCGACCCGTCCGCAGCGGCGCACAAACAGCAATCGATGATTCTGGTGCCGATGGATGCGCCAGGGGTAAAAATCGAGCGGCTGCTACATGTTTTTGGCTATGACCATGCGCCGCACGGGCATGGCGAAGTCATCTTCAAGAATGTGCGCGTACCGGTGACGAACATGCTGCTCGGTGAAGGCCGCGGATTTGAAATCGCGCAGGGCCGTCTGGGACCAGGCCGTATTCACCATTGTATGCGCTGCATCGGTGTTGCAGAACGCGCTCTCGAAATCATGTGCAAACGAGTGCAGTCGCGGGTGGCGTTTGGCAAACCGCTGGCTGAACAAGGGACGATTCGAGCGGACATCGCTGCTTCTCGAATCGAGATCGAACAGGCGCGGCTGCTGACGCTTAAGGCGGCGCACATGATGGACACCGTGGGGAACAAAGCTGCGCGCGCTGAAATCGCGATGATCAAAATTGTGGCGCCCAATATAGCGCTGAAGGTGTTGGACCGCGCCATTCAGGCGCACGGCGGGGCAGGCGTTTCAGACGACACGTTCCTCGCAGCGGCGTGGGCCGGCGTTCGCACATTGCGACTGGCCGACGGGCCGGATGAAGTTCACGCCGAGTCGATCGCCCGTCTTGAGCTCGGCAAGTGGGGAAAGCACGCGCGTAGCTAAGTGGTTCACGGAGATTCAGTGCCGCCCGTTAAAATCGCCTCGATCGATTCGCTGAAGGATTCGATTGGCCGCGAAATCGCAATGAGCGATTGGATCGTGGTGACCCAGGAACGCATCGCTGAGTTTGCGGAGGCCACCGGCGACCGGCAATGGATTCACCTCGATCGCGAACGCGCCGAGAAAGAATCCCCGTACGGCACGACGATCGCGCACGGATTTCTGACGCTCTCGCTGCTTAGTTTTCTGATGCAGAATGCGATTCAATTTGAGCAAGCGGGCCGGCGTGCGATCAACTACGGACTGAATCGAGTCCGCTTTCCCTCGGCCCTGCGCGCAGGTTCGCGTATACGCGGTCGATTTGCGCTTGCAGCTTTCAAGGATCTCGCCGATGCGGCCGAGCTCGTGCTTTCTGTAACGGTCGAGTGTGAGGGATCAGATAAACCGGCATGTATCGCGGAGTGGGTAGTGCGGCATTACCGGTAGGACCCGCACCTGATCCACTGAATCCCCGTCGGAAGTCGCTGCGGAAGACTCTAGATCACGCCGGTTTCAGCGCAATGCAAAGAAGCGCGTAAGAGGGACTCGACCACCGCCGGCATAGCAGCGAAGCGTTCATCTTTCGTGAGCCCCTGATGATAGCGATAGTAGATTTGCTGGACGATTACGGCAACCTTAAAGCGCGCGAACACTACATAAAAATCCATGTGCGAAACATTGCGTCCGGTCTTTTCTGCATAACGCTCGATGAGTTGTGCGCGCGTCATGCTGCCCGGATGCGTCGTCGGACCCCATCGAATTTTCTGCAGCGGCTCACGATCGCCTGCATCGATCCAATACGCAAGGGCCGTGCCCAGATCGCTGAGTGGATCCCCGATCGTACACATCTCCCAATCGAGCACTCCTATAATTTTCGTAATATCGCTCGGATCTAAAACCAGATTGTCATACTTGTAGTCGTTGTGGACGAGCGCGGCGCCGCTCGTCGAAGGCATGTGTTCTTTCATCCAGCTCACGATCCGTTCGACTTCCGGAAACTCATGCGTGCGCGAGCCGTAGTAACGTTCCGTCCAGCCCCGCACCTGGCGCTCGAGGTAGCCTTCCGGCTTGCCGAGATCGCCGAGACCAATGCTCCGGTAATCCAAGCTGTGTAACCGCGCGAGATTATCGACGAATGATTCGCTCAGCCGCCGCGCGATTTCCGCTGTGAAATCGAGGCTCGCGGGAGGATTCCGCCGAATAATGACGCCGCGAATCGGCTTCATCAAATAAAACGACGTGCCGAGCACCGTCACTTCGTCGCAATACAGAATAACTTCTGGCGCCTGCGGATAGACGGCGTGAAGTTTCGAGAGAACGCGAAATTCGCGGCCCATATCGTGCGCGGATTTAACTTTGCTGCCGAAGGGAGGGCGCCGGAGCACGAATTCCCGGCCGCCAAATTGTACGCAATAAGTGAGATTCGAATGGCCGCTGGGAAACTGCTTTACATCGAGAGGCCCGCATTCATCCGGAAAATGCGCTCGTAAGTAGGCATCGAGGGCCTCGAGATTCAGCTCTTCGCCGGCACGGACTGCCGTTGCGCGATCCTCGAGATTCGGCAACGCGCGCTCCTCAAGGCTTTGATGCCGCGACGCCCTGTTCTTTTGTGAAGTCCGCGAACTTTTTACCTTGCTCGGCCAATTGTTTCAGCAAAGGAGCGGGCTCCCAAATTTCGCCGTGTTCCTTCTGAAATTCGAGGACGCGATCATAAACTTTTTTCAGCCCAACGGTATCGGCATACCACATCGGGCCGCCTCGATAGGCGGGAAATCCGTATCCATTCAGATAAATGATGTCGATGTCGACGGCGCGCAACGCGAATCCCTCTTCCAAAATGCGCGCGCCCTCATTCACGAGAGCGTAGATGCAGCGATCGACGATTTCATCCGCGGAAATCTGGCGTTGAGGAATTTTGGCCTCGCTGGTCCATTTGCGAATTAGCTCGACAACTTCAGGATCGGCGGCTGCGCGGCGATTCTCGTCATACTTATACCAACCTGCGCCCGTCTTCTGCCCGCAGCGTCCCATTTCGCAAAGCTGGTCTTCGGCAATTGGCTGGCGAATACCGGGCTTTTCGAGATGGCGATATTCCTTGCGAATTCGCCAGCCGACGTCGAGTCCCGCAAGATCGCCGGTTGAGAGTGGCCCCATCGCCATTCCGTAATCGACCAGGGCTTTATCAACGGCCTCGACGCTCGCCCCTTCTTCGACGAGAAATTGCGCTTCGCGACGGTACGGACCGAACATGCGGTTGCCGACAAAGCCGCGGCAATTGCCGACGAGCACTCCAATTTTGCCCAGCTTCTTCGAAAGTTGCATGCAAGTGGCGATCACTTCTTTGCTCGTCGCTTTACCGCGAACGATTTCGAGCAAGCGCATCACATTTGCCGGGCTGAAGAAATGTGTGCCAATGACAGACGCGGGACGCGACGTGGCCGACGCGATTTCATCTATGTTCAACGTGGAAGTATTGCTGGCAAGAATTGCGCCGGGTTTGCAAACACGATCGAGTTCCGCGAAAACCTGCTTTTTCAGCGCCATGCCTTCGAACACGGCCTCGATCACCATGTCCGCGTCCGAAAAGCCGTCGAAGCTGAGTGTCGGCTGAATTCGTTTCATGCATTCATCCACGAATTGCTGCGTGAAACGGCCGCGCTTCACGGAGCTCGCGTAGTTCTTTTGAATGTTTGCCAATCCGTGATCGAGCGCGCGTTGGTCGGCGTCCTTCAGCAGCACCGGAATTCCGGCGTTCGCAAATACCATCGCGATGCCGCCACCCATCGTTCCGGCTCCGACAACGGCTGCTTTGTTCACCGGGATCAGCGGGGTGTCTTTCGGAACGTCCGGAATTTTCGCTACTTCGCGTTCGCCGAAGAAAACATGAATCAGTGCCTTGGATTGGTCGGAGAAAAGACATTTGACGAAAAGCTCCCTCTCCGTCTCGCAGCCCTGCTGGAACGGCAATTTCGTCGCAGCTTCGATAGCGTCAATCGCTGCCAGCGGCGCCATCAACCCGCGCTGTTTCGTACGCGCAGTTTCGCGAGCCGCGGCGAAAATCGGCGCATTTTGCTCCGCCGTTCCGAGCTTGTCATTTCTCTCGCGCGTCTTGGGAGCAGGCTTGCCTGCAATTTCGCGCGCAAAAGCAATTGCGCCCGTGAGTAAGTCTCCATCAATTAAACGGTCGACAATCCCGTATTTCAGCGCATCCGGCGCCTTTACAGGCTTGCCTTCGACACACATCTCAACGGCTTTTTCGACGCCGGCTAGCCGGGGCAAGCGTTGTGTGCCCGCGGCGCCCGGAATGATGCCAAGCTTCACTTCTGGCTGACCGACCTGCGCGTCGGGCGATGCGACACGATAATGGCCGGACATCGCGATCTCGAGGCCGCCTCCGAACGCTGTGCCGTGTATCGCGACTACAACGGGCTTACTCGAGTTTTCAATTTTGAGAAGCAGCGGAAGCAGACCTGCGCCGCGCTCAGTTTTTCCGGACGTCATCTTCTCGAATTCTTTGATATCCGCGCCGGCAATGAACGTTCTCCCGCCTCCAATCAAAACGGCGGCTGTCACGCTGGGATCTTTAGCGATCTGAGCGATTGCGTCGCCGATGCCTTCCGGCACGCCCGGGCTCAAAGCGTTCACGGGAGGATTGTTAATTGTGATAATCGCGATATCGCCGTTCTTCGTGACTTGAACCAGGTCGCTCATAGTCGCTCTCTCTCGGAATCTTATGCGCTTTTCGCGAGCCGCTCGTCGGCATCGATCACAAGCCGCGCGATCCGCTCACGGTGGAATGTAGAGTCACCGAAAGCCGTTTCCGAAGATTTCGCCCGCCGGTAGTAGAGATGCACGTCGTTCTCCCACGTGAAACCCATTCCGCCATGCACTTGAATCCCGCGATTGCCCACGGTGCGGGCCGCGTCACTCGCATACATCTTCGCGATGGATACGGCGATGGAAGTGTCAGGCGCGTTTTCTTCGAGTGCCCACGCGGCATAATAAGCAGCCGAGCGTGAGCTTTCGGTCTCAAGATACATATCCGCGCACTGGTGCTGCACGGCTTGAAACATTCCGATCGGCTTGCCAAACTGTTTCCGCATCTTGGCGTATTCCACCGTGATATCAAGTGTGCGCTGCATTCCACCGACCAGCTCACACACGAGTGCCGTGGTTGCGATATCGAGTCCCTTTGCCAATGCGGATATATCTCCGATCTTTTCCGCGGGCGTGTTTTGGAATTCGATTCGATAGAGTTTCCGTGTCAGATCCATGCCAAGCATCGGCGTGATTCGCATTCCGGAAGCCTTCGAGGCCACGGTGAATATGCCATTTCGCGCGATTACGACAATAAAATTCGTCACGGCTGCGTCTGGCACAAAGAGTTTCTCGCCGGTAAGCGCGCCGTTCGCAGCGGCTATTTGGATTTCCGAGGGGTTCCAGCTTGCATTCGCTTCCAGGAACGCGACCGTGGAGCGCGCATCGCCAGCGCAGATCGGCGCGAGATATTTCTTCTTATGCTCGGTGCTCGCAACCGCATCGATTACGGCTCCTGCAAGGGGCACGGTGGAAAAAAACGGTCCCGGTAGAAGCGCGCGGCCAGCTTCTTCCATCAGCAGCGCGAGCTCCACTTTTCCAAGCCCAACGCCGCCATATTCTTCGGGGAAAATAATGCCCGTGTAGCCCTGCTCGGCCATTTTCTCCCACAAGGTTTTGTCGTAAGCCGTCTCGGTCTCCATCATGTGGCGGACCTCTTCCATCGGGCACTCGCCGGCAAAGAATTTCCGGGCATTGTCCTTCAGCATTTGCTGGCTTTCGCTCAGTCCGAATTGCATCTTGTCTCCTACCTAGTAGCTTCTGGGCAAGCCAAGCACGAAATGCCCGATGATGTTTCGCTGCACTTCCGACGTGCCGGCCTCGATCGTGTTTCCGCGCGTTCGCAGGTAGCCGTACGACCAGATTCCGTTGTCGACTGCGTTCTTATCGCCGGCGAGCAGTTGCCCGTAGGGTCCGAAGATTTCCTGCGCGATCTGCTGGACTCGCTGGTTCAATTCGCTCCAGAAAATCTTCTGAATCGAGCCTTCGGGACCCGGAACGCCTGTTGCGGTGATGCGACTGAACGCGCGCAGCTGATTCCAACGCATAATCTCGATTTCCGCGTAGCATTGCGCTAGTTTCTGGCGAGTAATCGGATCCTGCGCCGCCGGATGGCCATTCTTCTGGAATTTATGCGACAGCTCGATCAGCCGGTTGATATTGCGCTTGAAAAGCAGATGAAGACGCGCGCCATAGGAGCCGCGCTCGTACATAAGCGTGCTCACGGCGACATTCCAACCGTCATTCACTTTGCCGAGAACATTCGCCGCCGGTACGCGCACGTCTCGGAAGAAAAGCTCGTTGAACTCGCTTTCGCCAGTCATCTGCTTCAGCGGACGAACTTCCACGCCCGGCGATTTCATGTCGATCAAAAGTACCGACAGCCCTTTGTGCTTCGGTACGTTGGGGTCTGTTCGCACGACAAGCTCGCACCAATCGCCGATCCAGCCGTAACTCGTCCAGACCTTTTGTCCGTTGACAATGTAGTGATCGCCATCCAGGCGCGCTTCGGTCTGCAGGCTTGCAAGGTCCGAGCCCGCATTCGGCTCGGAAAATCCCTGGCACCATATTTCTTCCGCGCTCAAAATTTTCGGACTGAATCGCTTTTTTTGCTCGTCCGTGCCGTAAGCGATGATCGTTGGGCCAATGAGTCCGAGCCCGAGCGAGTTCGCCATCGGCGGCGCTTCCACGCGCGCCATTTCTTCCCAGAAGAGAGACTGCTCCATGAGGGTCGCCCCACGGCCACCGAATTCTTTGGGCCACGAGACCGCTGCCCAGCCGCCTTCATACAATTTTCGTTGCCAACTCCGCAGGTATGGGAATGATTCCTCGAGGGGCTTTTCGCGCCATTCACTCCAGTCCTTCGGGACGTTCGCTTCGAGCCATGTTCTTAACTCGTCGCGAAATTTAGTTTCGTCGGCTGTAAGATTCAGATCCATTCAGCAGTCCTTTCAAACCGAAGCGCCAGCGATGTACTTGTGAGCGACAAACAGATTCAGCCTATTTCGAAACCTTCTGCGAGTCCGCGGCAGCTTGCGGCCGGATCGTTTCGCTCCCTTGCCAATATTTTTTGCGCAGCTCTTTTTTCAGAATCTTTCCGGTGCCGGTCTTAGGGAGAGATTCAAAAAATTCAATCGAACGCGGCGCCTTATAGTGGGCTACGCGCGCTCGACAGAATTCGAGCAGCTCTGCCTCGGTAGCCTGCTGTCCAGGCTTCAACACCACCAGCGCCTTCGGAACTTCCCCCCACTTTTGATCTGGCACCGGAACCACAGCAAGCTCGTACACGGCGGGATGAGCCAATAGCGCCTTTTCTAGCTCAAGCGATGAAATATTTTCGCCGCCGCTGACGATGATGTCCTTTTTCCGATCGACGACCAGTAGGTAACCCTCTTCATTGATCGTCGCCATGTCGCCAGTGTGAAACCAACCGCCGCGCAGCGCTTCTCGACTCGCATCCGGATCGTTCCAGTAGCCCTTCATCACTCCATCGGTGCGAGCGACAATTTCGCCGATGGCGACGCCGTCGTGCGGCACATCCACGTTATTCGCGTCGACCACGCGCAACTCCATCGCGGGCGCCGCGTAGCCCGTCATCGCTTGTCCTGCATACCGATCTGCGCCCTCCCAATGCAGCCAGGGTTTCATCGGAGAGATTGAAAGCATCGGCGAGGTTTCCGTCAGGCCGTAACCGGAAAAACAGGTGCACTTCAACTTCTCCTCGACCTCGCGCACAAGAGTCGGCGAAGACGCAGCGCCGCCAATCACAACGCGATTCAAAGTGGAAATGTCGTACTTGGGCCGCTCTGGACAATTCACGAGCGCCGTCGCCATCGTCGGAACCAGGCTGCAGGACTGAACCTTTTCTTGCTGGATGAGTCGAAACACTTCGCGCGTCTCGAAGCGCTGCATCATCACGTGCGTTCCGCCCATCAGCGTGAGCGAATGAGCCACGCCCCAGCCGTTCGCATGAAAGAGGGGAATCGTGTGCAGCTCGACGCTCTCGAGTCCCGTGTTGAATGCAAGGGCGACACTCATCGCGTGGAGATACACGTTCCGGTGCGTGAGCATCACGCCCTTGGGATTCGCGCTTGTCCCGCTGGTGTAGAACAATTCCGCGACGGAATCTTCGTCGACACTCATGAAATCGGCGTGAACGGGCTTCGCGCCAGCCAAGATCTCTTCGTAATTTCTCCGCTCAAGCCAATCCGCTCGAGGTGAGCCGTCGAGCAAGATGAATTTCTCGATTCCCTGAACATCTTTGCGGAAAGCGTTCGCCAACTCGACGAATTCCTTGCCCACAAAAAGAACCTTCACACCCGCATCCCGCAAAATGAACGCCAGCTCATGCGGCGCCAGCCGAATGTTCAGCGGCAACAAAATCGCGCCTGCTTCCAAAACTCCGTAATAGGCTTCGATCAGGCGATGGCAATTCATGCTCAGAAACGCCACACGATCGCCGGGCGCAACACCCAAACTATGCAAGCCTCCGGCAAGCTTGCGCGCCCGCTCGGCCAATTGAGCGTACGTGAGGCGCACGTCGCCGCAAACTATGCCGAGCTTCTTGGGGAATTGCTGCTCGGCGTATCTCAAAAAACGAATTGGAGTCAGTGGAATTTTCATAGCCCTGTCAACACCGCTTGCTAAGCTGTCTGGCCTCCGTCAACCACCAGCACGTTTCCAGTCACGTAATCCGACGCGCTCGAAGAGAGATACACGGCAGCTCCCTTCAAATCGTCGTCGCCTCCGAAACGGTGCAGCGGAATCCGCTTTAGAAAATAATCTCTATTCCGCTCGATCACCACTTGCGACATGTTCGTCGGAAACCACCCGGGCGCAATCGCGTTCACCTGGATATTATGGATGCCCCATTTACAAGCCAAATCCTTGGTGAACGCAATGACCCCGCCTTTGCTCGCGTGATATCCGATCGCCTGGAATTCCGGCGGAGCTCCGTGAATTCCCGCCACGGATGCGATGTTGATGATTTTTCCTTTTCGCTGGCCGATCATCACTTTGCCCGCGGCTTGCGAGAACAAAAACGTGCCGGTAAGGTTCGTCTCGATCACCTTATTCCAATGCTCGAGCCGCATCTCCTCTACGGGCGCGCCCCAGGACGTGCCCGCGTTGTTGATCAGAATGTCGATGCGTCCGAAGTCCGCAACCGTTGCGTCAACTACATCCTTTACGCTGGCCGGATCCTTCACGTCGCAGCCGAGGGCCATCGTTTTCACGCCCAGACTTCGTAACTCTTCCGCGGTAGTTTCGCATCGTTCCTTTTTTCGCGCGCACAGCACCACATTCGCACCCATCTCCGCCAGCCCCCGCGCCATCTGACGGCCAAGTCCGATCGAACCACCTGTAACGATCGCTACGCGCCCGCTGAGATCGAAGAGTTCCCTGGTGTGCATTCAATATTCCACATCCCACACGATTCCGAAAAATGCTCGCTGAATTTCACTGAGGCTTTCCAACAAAAACTCATTCAGAGCAAAAAAGCGACGCCCGCCGTTCAGCAGGCGTCGCCCTTCAATCCTCTGTGTTGTTCCCTCGTGTCGTTCCCGCGTCTAGTGCTGCAGCAAAGACGCAAGCGGGCAGTTGTGACTGTCATCGCCGCCTTTGGGACATAGAGCATCCAAAGAATCGAATGGACGCGGGTAAGGACCCGACAAGAAATCCACGAACGCCGGCGGCGTCGGAAATACCGTACCGTTTACGGCAAAAATGTTTAAGGGTCCTAGAGCCGTCGCCTCGGCGTTCAGGACGTTCGCCTCGACGGTCGGCCAGCTCCCGGTTTCCACCCTGGTCAATAAGGTTCCTACGGCTGCAATCGTTTCCGCGGGCGTGAAGGCGCAATGCCCTGCGCGGGAAACGAACGTTTGGCGCAGGAAATCGCCATTACCCACAAGGTCGATGATCGTGCGGTAAGCCGTCTCGTTCTCATTTACGACGAGGCCGTCTCCCGTGGTGTGCATCGTCAGAACAGGAATGTGGATCTCGCCGTCGAAAATTATATTTTGCTCCAAATATCGAACTGCTCTCGGTTTCGCTTTGATTCGCGCCGCGCGATTCAGAGTCTCGATGTCCTCCGCCAGGCTCAGGCCAGCGGTCTGGTAGAGCGCCCACACCTCATCCCGGTTAGCCGACAAAAGAAGCTGAACGCCGTAATCCACGTCCGTGTTCCACGAAACGTTTCCACCGGCGCGGGCCTCAAGTTCGGCTCGAAATGCAAACACAAAAGGAAAATCAACTTGCTGATCCCACAGGAACTGGTTTAGCTCCTGAGCAGCAAAATCCGTTGGCGCGGGCTCCGGCGAAAGGGGCGTAAACCAGCCGGGAGTATCGCCCAGAGCCGCCGACAGCGCGATTCGCGCTCGGCCCTGAGGCGTAGCCTGAGCAGCGGCGAGAATTTCCTCGGAGAGGTCAAAATTCGCGCCAGGGTTGGTGATATTAACAAGCTGCAGGGGGGTGTCAGGCGCGAGAAGCGTCTTAAAAGCAAATTCTGCATCGAGCGCCGAGTTCCATGTGGCTACGCCGCCGGCAAGTACGCCGCACATTGGTTGTGCGGCGGTAAACCGTCCGGGATTATTCTGGACTAAACCGGCCGTGATAATGCCGCCGAGCGAATGTCCCCATGCGATCGTTTGCTGCGGCTTACCAAAATCGGCCTCGAAGACGTCCAGCACTTGAATTTGATCGACGAGAGCTTCCTGGATCGCCCAACCTGTGTGGGCGTACGAGGAGCCGGCTAGTGCAAATCCGTTCGCAAGCAGGAAGAGACGGGTGGCCGGATCGCCCACATCGACCGCCGGATTCGGAGCGCCTGGAACCACATAGCCGTGGCTATACAGAAACAGCGTACCGTTCCAGTTGGAAGGCACCTCGATCAGGTACGTCGCGCCGTCGGCGAACGTCCCTGTCTTAGTGGTGAGGCTCATTTGTGCGTGGGCAGTAGTTGTTATTGAAAGCAACAAAATTGCGAAAAATGTTGTAACGAAAATTACCTGCTTAGCTGCTCGCCACATCGGACACTCTCCCTTTTTATGTACCGGCACGAACTTCGATTCCCTCAGCTATGCCGTCTTACCGCGGAGCTTGAATGTTGGACGAAGGCCGGGCCTTTCACCGCCGCCGGCGTTTGCCTGCATCGAACTTAGAAATCAAGCCTTACGCCTAGCTGGATTTCACGTTTCGGAAGCGCTGACGTGAAAGCCAGGGGCGTGCTCGGCGTGGCAACGCTTCCATCAGCAAGCACGGTCCCCGGCCGGAATCCGTGCACGTTGAACGTAGTGAATCCACTGCCACCGACAGCTGTCGGTAGCCCAAATAGCGGACTCACTTCATTGTTCACGCTCGCGAAGTTGGTGTGGTTAGCAATATTGAATCCTTCCGCCGTGAACCGTATGGTCGCCTTCTCGCTGATACGGTGCGACCAGCTCAAGCGCATGTCGAAATCGACATAGTTGGGACCAAGCCCTGTGTCGCGTGGCGCACCAATGGGGCGCTCGTTGGTTGTGTGATTGTTTCCGTTTACTTCTGTGCCGGCGAGCAGGTTGAAGGGATGGCCGCTGTGATAGCTGAAGATCGGAGAAAGCTGGAATCCGGCAAGAATCGGATTCTTCCACGGGCTGTCGAAAACTCCAGCGACGACAACCTTGTGCCGCTCGTCAAATTCCGAAAGCGCCCGATCGAGACCAAGGTTCGTGGGATCCTGCGGACCATAGTCCGTGTTGAAGTCGGTGGATGTGTCGAATCCTTTGCTGAACGTGTAGTTGCCAAATAGTGTAAAGTGATCGCTGAATCGTTTCTTCGCTTCCAGAATCAAGCCTTCGTAAAGGGCCGACGCCGCAGCAGTGTATTGGTTATTCTGTATGATCAGCGGATTCACGAAGCACGGCGAAACAGGTTGGCCGAAGCCGTTAAACGTAACAGCGCACGGATAAACGCCGCCGGCACCGGGACCGGAAAGTTGCAGGCCGGCAGCCGGGTCGGTCACCGCAGACGTGTTCCAGTTCCGGTAGGAAACGACCTTCCCATTCGCTAGCGCGATCGTGCTCTCAGGCGCTGGGAATAGATTTGTATCGATCGCTACGGGCAGGCGAAGAGTATGGGAGTAAATGCCGCTGGCTCCGACAGTGAAACCGGGTCCGATTTGCCGTTCGATCCCGAGCGAAGCCTGTTGCGAGTACGGCGGCTTGTAATTAGGCGGATTGCTGAAGAGCACTTGCAACGGAGAGAGCTGTCCGCTGTTCCCCGCGATGATCCCGAACGGCGCTACGTCGGCTGGCGTGATGCAAGCTGCATTTCCCGGCGTTGGCTTCGTGCACGCAATCAGGTTCGTCCCGGACGGATTGCCCGCAGGATTGAACAGGCCCTGGAAAACGGTCGCGGAATTTGCAATCGGGAGTCCGGTTGCGTTGATCGGATCCACGTAGATGGAGATGAAGCGAGTGCAAGGACTGGTTCCAGTCCCTGGGAAAATCGGAAAGCCGGGAAACCCGATGCCGCAGGTGTTCACCACATTGTTCACCTGGTCGGGAACCTGCGTCTTATTTCTCTGGTTTTCGACAGTCGAGCGGTTCTTATTGAGCACGCCGAGGCTCAGGTCCACCTGCGCAATCTGCGCGTCCACAGGCCCGTAGAAGATTCCGTAACCTCCGCGCACAACCGTTTTGTGATCCTTGAACGGATCCCAGGCAAAGGAGATGCGAGGGCCGACGTCACCGTAGTAGGTGTTCAGTGGGTTATATTGCGAGTCGATTTCCCAGCGCACGCCCAGGTTCAGAGTGAAGTTCGAGAATACCTTCCACGAATCCTGGAGAAAAAGGCCCGTGAGCGGCCGAGTGTAGGCCGGGTAGTCAGCGTTACCGAAGGCTTGCTGATAAACCACCGGTTGCCCCAGCGAAGCCGCCTGCAGCGAATTGATGTTGGCTCCCGATGTGGACAGCCCGCAAGGGTTGATCGGCGCAGTCGGGGTAGAGGGAAAGAAGCAATCGCTCAGAGCGGCTCCCGGCAGAGAACCGAACACGAAACGCCCCGGCAGGAAAGTGTGCGACTCCGTGTGATTGCCACGAAGAATCTCGTCAACGCCAAATTGAACCGTGTGGCTGCCGCGAACCATCGTCACGTTGTCAGCAAATTCCCAGCGCCGCAGAATCGTTAGGTTCGGCAGAAAGATGTTTGTGCCAAGGTTATTCGCGAAGCCCGGAATTTGAAGTCCCACCTGCGCTGGCTCGTTCGGAATCACATTGAAGCTGTCATAGTTAAATTGCACCCGAAGTTCATTCTGGGTTCGCGGGCTGAACGTGTGGAACCAGGCGGCTTGCAGGTTGTTGTCGTAATTGTGGATCGAACTGCCGGCCGAGAAACCCGTTAACGACTGCACGTCCGGATTCTCGATCAGGTCATGTGCGAACCGGTAGCTGAGCGAAAAGTTGTTTGCTTCGTCAAAGCGATGATCCAAACGGCCCGAAAAGAGATAGTTATCCGTGTTGTAAGGAAACAATCCGCCGTTCGATTCAAACTGATTGATCAGGTACGAATTGAGAGCCGCCTGGCCGGGAGTGACAAACAATCCCTGAAGCGCATTCGGGTTGGGATTCAGCGTCAGCAAGCTTTGAAGACCGAAAGCGCATGTCTGCGCGGGCAAATGCGTGACGGTTCCGTTGGGATTGTTGATGCAAGGTACTAGCGGATCGCCTGGCAGGGCCGCAAGCGCCCCGAAAATAGAATTCTGCGCCCCGGTCGTAAGGAAAATATTCGTGTTGGTAAGAAGAGGCACTGCGTTCTGGGCATTTTGACGCAATCCTTCAAATGCCAGGAACCCGAAAGTCTTGTCCTTTTGGATCGGAAACCCGGCGTTGACGCCGAATTGATACCGCTGCAGGGAATTCTTGATAGGCGCTCCCTGCGAAGGGGGTCCTGCGGGATCAAACACCTGTCCGGGCTGGAGCGCCTGGCTGAAGGCAAAAGGATCGCGCGCGTCCAGGGCATCGTTGCGGAAGAACCCAAACGCACTCCCGTGAATGTCGTTCGTTCCGGACTTGGACACAATATTAATCGATGCGCCGCTTGCCGCCCCCAAATCAGCCTGGTAGTTGCTCCGATTGATTTGGAATTCCTGGACGGCATCCTGGCTCAACGTTGGGCGCACCCCGCCGGCATCGTCGCCAGCCTCGCCACCGTCCACCGTAATGCTATTCCCGCGGCCATTGCTGCCGTAAAAGGAAAGACCGCTCTGCGGCGTCTGCTTCACGCGAAAATCCTGGTCGCCGGCCAATCGAGTAGAATCGGCGACGCCGGGCATCAACAACGTAAAAGTCAGGTAATCGCGCCGGTCGATCGGCAAATCTTCGATGTACCGCTGCACCACAGTGTCCGCTTGGCTGCCGCGTTGCACTTCCACCACCGGCGGCGCTGCGGTCACTTCAACCATGGCCTTGGAGGTCGCGAGTGTGAGATGAAAGTCAACCACCGCAATGCTGCCCACGCTGACCTCCAAACCCTTCTGCTGCATCGTTTCGAAGCCGGTGGCTCGTGCGGTCACGTCGTAGGTTGTCGGCGGCAACCCGGTCAGGCGGTAGAATCCATTCGTGTCGGTCTCAGTGGAATGTAAGATTCCTCGGTCGGTTTCGACGGCAACCACCAGCGCCTTCGGTACCACAGCGCCCGTCGGATCAACCACCGTTCCGTTGATCGTGCCCGATGCGCCCACCCCTTGAGCCCGCGCCGCTGGAGACGCAACCAGTACGCAGATCAGACATGCGATCAGACCGGCTAGAAATGCTGACTTCATAAATCCTCCTCGTGAGGCCAAAGCATCGCCTGGCCGCCTTTGAAGTCGCACCACGTCCACGGTTCTATCGAGCCGAATTGCTTGGAAGCACCCGCCACCCATCCACCCGTTCCACCCATCCAAAATTATGATAGGGAATATTACATTTTAGTGACTAACGTCAAGCCGAATTAAGCGGGGAACCTAAGATTTTACAGGTGGTGTTCCTACAGTCGGGAGGTGTTCCTAAAGGAGTGTCAGACCGGCAAAGGCAGCGGAGAAAGTCAGTCTAGCTAGGGAAGGTCAAAACGATTCGACCTGCAACCTGGCCCGTAAGCAGGAGTTGCAAGGCCTCGTTGGCAAATTCGAGGGGCTTCGAGATAACGTCACAATGAACCTTTCCCGCCGCGGCCATGGCTAGTACGGCGCGAAGGTCGTCGCGAGTGCCCACCGCCGATGCCTTGATTCGCACTTCGCCTGCGGCCATGAGGATGGGAGGGAAACAGATATTCTCTGCTGGTAATCCCACCGCCAGCAGGGTTCCAGTCGGGCGCAGGCTGCTGAACGCAGCGTCGTAAGCAGCTTTGGCCGCTGAGCAGACAAGCGCCACATGCGCACCGCCGGCCTTCCGGATCTCCTTCACAGCGTCCCCGGCGGAGTTGTTGAGGGCTTTCGCCGCGCCCAGAGACTTTGCGCGGGCGAGTTTTTCTTCGGATATATCCACAGCCGTCACTTCGGCCCCGAACTCTCGCCCGATTTGGACTGCAAGGTGGCCCAGTCCGCCGAGACCAAAAATTGCGAGCCGCTGCCCGCGCGAAATTTCCGATTGTTTGAGCGCGCGATAGACCGTCACTCCGGCACAAAAAAGCGGCGCTGCTTCCATGGACGACAGGCCATTTGGAATTTTCAGCGCGTGGCTCGCGGGTGCTTTGAAATATTCTGCATAGCCGCCATCAACGGTGACGCCCGTAATTTTCTGCTTGGTGCAAAGATTCTCATTACCTTCCTTGCAGAACTCGCACTCTCCGCACGTCCAATAAATCCACGGAACTCCGACCCGGTCTCCGATTTCCAAATTTCGGACGTTCGCGCCTTTCTCGGCCACACGTCCCGCAATTTCGTGCCCGAGAATCAGCGGGCGCTTGACGATTTTCGCAAATTGCGGCCAGTCGCCGTCCGCAATATGCAAATCAGAATGGCAGACCCCGCAGGCCTCGACGCGAATTAAAACTTCATCCGCAGCCGGCGTGGGGCGCTCGGCGTCTTCAAATGTGAGGGGCTGTTTGAAATCGTGCAGGACGGCGGCTCGCATTCGCATCCGACGAGGACCTGAAAGTCTTTTTACGTGACGCGAAGCCTAAGGCGCGACGCCGCGCAGAAAGAAATCCACCGCGTTGCGAACGCGTCCAATCAGCTTGTCGGGACCGGGCGGACCCACCACCCAGTTTCGTACCACCGTGTTGTAGAGTGCTTCCATGAATTCGGCCAGGTGATCCACCGGAAACGCGCGCGTGATCTCTCCGTGCTTCTGCCCCTGTTCCAGAATTTCCTGCAGCAGGCTGGCCGCGATTTTTTCTTGTCCGCGCATCTGCGGAGACCGCACTGGGTCCATTGCCCCGGACAGCACCACCGCTTGCCAAAGCCAGCGATTCGCTTCCACTTCACGCGCAAATTCGTTGTAGAGACGCCGCAACCGGTCCGCGGTGCTCGCATCGCTTGAAAGTTCCACCTTCAACTTTTCGGTAATGCAGGAATATCCGCGATTGCCCACCTCGTAGAGAACGGCGTCTTTGGTCGGGAAATAGCGGAAAAATGTGGGCTGGCTGATTTCGAGCACCTGCACGACGTCCTCTACACGCGTGTTTTCGTATCCCTTGGCGCGGAAAAGCCGCAATGCGGTTTCAATAATTTCCTGGCGCAACCGCGCTTTCTTGCGCTCCCGAAGCCCCGGCTCGAATTCGGCACCGAGCGCGCTGGCTCGGCGTCCCGATCGCTTTGCTACGCGCTGGGCCACGCTCCGAATTGCAGCAGGTGATGCGCCTCGAACTTTAGCGTTGGCCATGACTAATTTTCTCCGAGTGTCCGGCTTGGGCTGTTGTCCATCTTACACGGCTAAAAGTGAGAGTCACCATAACATAATAGCGACTTAACTTTAACTGGAGTCATTCAAAATCTCGCGGCTTCTCGACTTTCGCCCACTCCCGCGATCAGCCAGGGCACCGGCCGCAGGAAGGACTCGATGAGCTTGTGGCAAGCGCGAGAATGCAATTGTGTGAAACGTATCCCTCGCGAGAACACTACCGGGAGTTCTGGCGGAGCAAACCTCACTTCCCCGCGGAGGACAGAACCTGTCGGTCGATGCATTCCTCGATTACGAACTTTGGAGGCGAAGCTCCGAACCTCTGGCCAAGAGCGTCGGAAGCGGCCAGCACGCACCGATTCTGGGACGAATTTCGGGATAAAAAAAACGCAATCCGTTCGCGATTAGAAATTTGTAACAGCTTATTTTTCTGTGAGTTAAGCTGTTTCCTAATCGCGCATTCGCGATTAGAAAAATGGCGGTCCGCCATAGCGATCTTCTAAACGCATGCCATCGGCTCGTGATTCGCCAGATGCCACCCCTGCGGCAATTTGAGGGCTACGCGAGCCATGCGCGGGGCGCATCCTAGGCTCGCTGCGAATCCTCGCCGCGAATCGCGATTTCCGATCCTTCAACATGCGAAACGATACCACGCTGAGGAAGAAAATTTCGACTGGTGAGTAGTGCAGGCCACGGACAGTTGGTTCTAGGACTGTACTTTTTGCTGGATCAAAATGAATTCAAAGTCCTCACGTTCAATTTCGAAGCGTGAAGCACCGGGCAAGCCATTCGCAAAAAGTGAGCTTACAAGTGTAACCCGCGCGATAGAGGTGCAGCTCAGCGCAGCGATTCTTCGACGCTTCGGGGCCAGGCCAACAAAAAAGGACTCGACGCTGGGAACGCTGAGTCCCTGAAGTACACCGAGCGGGCACGCATACCGCGTGAAGACTATTCCTGCGCTACGACGGAACCTAGAGAGCTACAATCCCATCCAATTGGTACATTATCGGGCGACTGGTAGCGGCTTGCTCGCTGCAGAAAATCATGAGGTATGGTTGATGACGCATAGGCTCAAGTGGATATGTGTGCTGGCTTCAACATTGATGGCTTCGGCGGCCGCGAGCTTCGCCCAGGAGGTGAAGACGCTGCCGGTTCCCGACGAGCGCTACAAATTGGATATTTTGTTAGTGGTTGCGCATCCGGACGACGAAGCTGCGGCCACTGCTTATCTGGCGCGGGCGATGGATGAAGGCAGGCGCGCAGGCGTTGCGTACGGAACACGCGGAAGCAGCGGAGCGAACGATCTTGGAACGGAACAGGCCGCGGCTCTCGGCGACATACGGGAGATTGAAGCGCGGCGAGCGCTTGCGAAGCTGGGGATCATGAATGTGTGGTTCATCGGGGGACGCGATACGGCGTCGCAGAACGTGCTGCAGTCGCTTTCGAACTGGGATCATGGAGCTGCGCTCGAGCAGATGGTGCGAATCGTTCGGCTCACGCGGCCGGAAGTGATTCTCACATTTTTGCCGGGGACATTTATCGGCGAAGATCACGGCGACCATCAGGCGGCGGGCGTGCTGGCGACCGAGGCGTTCGACGTTGCCGGCGATCCACTGGTTTTTCCCGAACAGGTGACGGGGCCGATGCGGCGGCTCGAGCCTTATTTCGATAATTTGCGTCCGTGGCAGCCGAAGAAGATCTATTACTTTCCCGACGCGACGCGCGAAGATATTTTTAAGGGGAAGGGACCAAGCATCTCAGTGACCGGGATTTCGAAAGCGACCAAGCAGCCGTATTGGCGCATGGCGCTCGAATCGTTCCTTTCGCACGAGACACAAGCGAGAGCCTACATCGATTCGTTCGCGAAGATGGACGAGGCTGAGATCGAGAAGAAGGCAAACGCCAACGGCTGGACGCAGCCGCTGGAATTTGTTCTGGGGAAATCGCTCGTCGGCGGCAGCGTGACGGGAGATATTTTTGAGGGAATCACGCCGGGGGCAATCGCTTTCGCGCGAAGCCAAGCTGCGCCCGAGCCGGAACGGCCTGACCTTGCAATTGAGCTGGCGGGCCCATGGGGCTTCTACACGGAATTTCGTCGCGCGCACGGGCTGGAGAATCTGCCGCATCCCGAACCCCCGGAAATTGCGCTTCAGGCAGGCACCACGCTGGTGATCCCGCTCTGGCTGCGCGATGAAACCACCTCGGCGCAGGAAGTCACGCTGACCGTAGATTTGCCAACCGGATGGAAAGTGGAAAGCGGCGACGGGAAATTTTTGGTGGCGGCGAAACAGGTGGCTGCGACGCGTGTCGAGATCAGCCTGCCGGCTTTGAACGACGGGAATGCAACAAAACAAGATGCGCAGGAAGTGGCGATTCACGGCGCGGCGAATGGAAAGTCGATTGGAACCGTGAAGCTGCGTGTTGAACTACGGAAAAAAGCATTACCCGAGTAACGCCTGACGTGGGCAGTGCGGGAATTGTGAGACTATAGCGACGCCGAAATCAACGATCTGCAGAACTGAATCTCAGCGAGAGAGGGCGCGAGTGGCTGAAAAGCTGGTGATGGTGGGAGTGTTACCGGAAGTGATTGTCCTCGACGCAGGCGATCAGGCGGTGTGGTATTCCAACGCTGGGAACCTGAAAATCGAATTCGATCCGCAGCGCTGCCCTTTCTCTTCGAATGTGTTTCAAGCGCCGCCCGGCGTGCGGTTAGTAAGCGGACCGGCGCGCCCCGGAACAAATCCCGGCTCGTATCGCTACCGGCTTTCGCTGAGTGACGCTGTCGTTGCCCACGGCGAGATTTTTCTTCGGGAAAAATAGCGCGAGCTTTTTTCGCGAGTCCAAGCTTGAAAAAATTAGAACAGGAAAGCAGCGCATCTTACGGGAATCGAAGGTGCGCAAAGTGAAGGACTACGACCCCGACGATGAGGGCGACAAGAGCCAAAAGGAGAAGATATTCACCCAGGTCGGCGTCTCGCGAACGTGGACGTGACCTCGCCATACGTAGTTCCTTCGACTCTTTGCGGTGGGCTTGGTACCGGCTACTGAGTCGAGAGTCAGTTCAGGTTTTGCGTCGGCTGGGGAGGCAACGCGTCTATAGTGCGAATCACATCGCTGGGATTTGAGCAATGCTGACTAACGGAGGGCAACCTCCGCAGATTCTACTATCCGCTATTTTACTGACCTATGCCAGCGGAACATACGGAATTAAGCATCAGTAGAATCCAGTACACCGAGGAATTTGGTCCAGACGAAATATACGGATCACCTGCCACAGTTGATTCAACCTGCCGTCAGAGGCAATATTTCATTGTTCGTACTTGGTGCGCAGCGAGTGTGAAGGAGCTAGGTGGCCGATAGAGCGACAATCGATCCCAGCACAGTGGCGACCGCGCGAGACGAGCGACGGCCCGAACAGTTCGACGTGCTGATCGTGGGAGCGGGACTATCCGGAATCGGCGCGGCTTATCATTTGCAGACGGAATGCCCCGGCAAGAGCTTTGTAATTTTAGAAGCTCGAAGCGCGAGCGGCGGGACATGGGACTTGTTTCGCTATCCGGGCGTGCGGTCCGATTCCGACATGTTTACGCTCGGCTATCGTTTCCGTCCGTGGCGCGAGGCGAAGGCCATTGCCGAAGGACCTTCAATTCTCCGTTATATACGCGAAACGGCGACCGAGCACGGCATCGACCGCAAAATTCGATTTGGCCACAAGGTTATTCGCGCGTGCTGGTCATCCCAAGATGCTCGATGGACGGTCGAGGCGGCCGACGCGAATGGCGAGACCGTTCAATTTGCCTGCAACTTTCTTTACATGTGCAGCGGATATTACGACTACTCCGAAGGCTATATGCCCGTATGGCCGGGCATGGAACGATTCCGCGGCCAGATCGTGCACCCGCAAAAATGGCCGGAGGATCTAGAGTACCGCGGTAAGCGAATGATCGTGATCGGCAGTGGCGCGACGGCGGTCACGCTGGTTCCGGCACTGGCAGACTCGGCTGGACACGTGACGATGCTGCAGCGTTCGCCGACATACATCGTCGCTCGGCCCTCAGAGGATGTGATTGCGAATTTTCTGCGAAAGCTTCTGCCGGCGCGCGCCGCATACGCCATGGTGCGGTGGAAGAATGTGCTGATCGGCATGTACTTCTACGGGCTCGCGCGAAGAAGACCAGATTACATGAGACAGGGAATTTTGAACCTTGTGCGGAAGGAGCTTGGCCCTAAGTATGACGTCGAGAAGCATTTTTCGCCGCGCTATAACCCGTGGGACCAGCGGCTGTGCCTGGTCCCTGACTCCGATTTATTTGCGACGATCCGCGCGGGCAAAGCTTCGATTGTCACGGATGAGATTGAGACGTTCACCGAAACAGGTTTGCGGCTTCGTTCCGGCAACGAGATCGAAGCGGACATTATCGTGACGGCAACTGGGTTGAGGCTGAAGCTGCTGGGCGGGACGCAGATCGTTGTCGATGGCGCGCCGGTCGATATGTCACGAACGCTCGGCTACAAAGGAGTGATGTTCAGCGATATTCCGAACTTTGCGTCGGCTTTCGGGTATACCAACGCTTCGTGGACGCTGAAAGCGGATTTGACGGCTGCGTACGTTTGCCGCTTGTTGAATTACATGGACGAGCGAGGATATGCTTCCTGCACGCCGCGCAAACGCGATCCGGAAATTGTCGAAGAGCCGATGGTGAACTTCACTTCCGGATATTTTTTGAGGGCCAGCGCAAGTCTTCCAAAACAGGGCTCCAAAAAGCCTTGGAGGCTTTACCAGAACTACGCGCTAGACACGTTCGCGCTGCGGTTCGGCAAAGTGGATGATGGCACGATGGAGTTCGTCGGGCGCAACAATGGCAATCGCGCTGATTGAGGTGCGAGCACCACGCACGGTCCGCCGCTAACGTCGCTAGAGCAGAACAAGCTAAAGCATACGAAGCGGAACGCTATTGAGCGACTTCCTTTACGGCGTCGACAATGTGGCGCGCCGAAATTCCGAAGGCGTCCACCAATTCGTCCGGCTTGCCTGAGTGCGGCATGCCGTTAACGGCCAGCAGCTTGAATTTTGATGGTACGGCGCCGACGCCGGCCAAAGCTGTGAGTACCGCTTCGCCGAGGCCGCCCTCCGGCCAGTGATCCTCTACTGTGACAAGCCGGCCGCCGGTGGCTTTGATTTGCTCGGCGAGCGCTTTGCCGTCAATCGGTTTAACGCAGTAAAGATCGATTACGCGAATTGCCGTGCCTTGCGATTTCAATTGATCGGCTGCCTTGAGAGCTTCGTGAAGCGTGATTCCCGCGCCGATTACGGTGACTTTGTCCTGCGCGCTTTGCCTCGGGACTTTGAATCCGGGCACGGGAAACTTCTCGTCCTTCGAGTAAAGGATCGTGGTCTTGGGACGCGACGTGCGCAAGTAGTTGATGCCGGGACGGCGCGCCATCGTCTCCGTCAAGCGCTCGGTGGAAATCGCATCAGAGGGATAGAAAACCGTCGAGCTGTGGACGGCTCGCATCATCGCGATATCTTCGAGCGCCATTTGCGACGGACCATCCTCGCCGATCGAGACGCCGCAATGCGAACCGCAGAGATTGATATTCGCACGGCTGATCGCCGCCATGCGCACCTGGTCATACGCGCGTGAATGGAAGCAGGCGAACGTATCGAGGAACGGAACTTTGCCGCGTGCGGCAAGTCCCACGCCAAGGCTGATCATATTCTGTTCGGCGATGTAACCCTGCCAGAAACGATCGGGGTAGGCGTCGCCGAAAAATTCGGAAAAGGTTGAATTCTTCACGTCGCCGGAAACCGCGACGAGATGCGGATTCACAGCGCCGAGACGCTTGAGCGCAAAGCCATACGCTTCACGCGTGGCGACCGGCTTACCCGCTTCATACTCCGGCGCAGGCGGCGCGGGAAATTCCGGAGGCGTGGGAAGCGGCGTGCGCTCGTAGGATTTTCCAGGATCGGGCGGAACTTGCGGAGGCGTACCGCCCTGCTCGGCAATTGCGCGGGCGAGCTGTTCCTTCGAGAATGGTTTGCCGTGCCAGCCCAGCTTCCCGGCAACTTCGCTAAAGCCGTGGCCTTTAATCGTGCGCGCCAAGATCGCCTGTGGGCGGCCTTTCGTCGCTTTGGCGCGATCGAGCGCCGCGAGAACTGCGGCGACATCGTGGCCATCGATCACTTCCGTCGCAAATCCTTCGGAGTCGAACTTTTTGCGATAGGTCTCCATATCGTGCTGATACATCGTAGGCTCGCTTTGGCCGAGCGCATTGACGTCCGCGATTACTGTCAAATTGTCGAGCTTGTAGTGGCCGGCAAATTCCGCAGCTTCCCAAATTTGCCCTTCGGCCATCTCTCCATCGCCAAGCAGAACGTAAACGCGCGTGTCGCTCTTATCCACGCGCGCGCCGAGGGCGATACCGGCGCCAACGGAAAGTCCCTGGCCGAGAGAGCCGGTGGCGGCATCCACACCATGAATGCGAGGTGTGGGATGGCCTTCGAGCTCGCTCGAAAACTCGCGAAGCGTCATCACGCGCGAAACGGGAAACACGCCCGCCGCCGCGAGCGCGGAGTAAAGCACGGGTGCCGCGTGGCCCTTCGACAGGACGAACCGGTCGTCGTTATTTGAATTTGCATTTTTCGGATCGAACTTCATGGCGTAGAAAAATATTCCAGCCATGAGTTCCGCGGCGGACATGCAGGATGTCGGATGACCCGATCCCGCTGCCGTGGTCGACATCATCGAATAAATACTCAAGAGACGCGCTTTTTGCTTGATGGTCTCAACGATGGCTTGCGATGGCCCAGCAGAGGAAGTAACGCTCATAGCAGCTCCTTGCAATTCATAGTGGAAATTCAATCTTACCTGTTTCAGTTGCCGTCTGCGAACCAGTTTCTTTCATATCGCAGAATTATTCGCGGCGCATGAAAGACGGATTGCATTTCAGGGTTGCGAAACGTAGATTTATCGCACTGGCTTCAAGGGGATACTCATGGACGCGATTTCGATCACTGTAAATGGGAAAGCGCAGTCGGTGGAGGTAACTCCAGACACGCCGCTACTCTGGGTGCTGCGCGATACGTTGGGGCTCACCGGAACCAAATTCGGCTGCGGCATGGCGCTCTGCGGCGCGTGCACGGTGCATGTGGATGGCGAGGCGACTCGCTCGTGTACCACGCCGGTCTCAGCGGTCGCTGGGCGAAATATCACTACGATTGAAGGGCTTTCCGCCGATGGACGCCATCCCGTGCAGGTGGCATGGCTCAATGAGCAGGTGGCGCAGTGCGGTTACTGCCAGGTGGGAATGATCATGACGACCGCCGCGCTGCTGGCGAAGAATCCGAAGCCGAGCGACGCGGACATAGACGATGCCCTTAGGGGCCATATCTGCCGTTGTGGAACGTACCAGCGAATTCGGGCGGCCGTCCATGAGGCTGCTACAAAACGGACGGCCTTGGTGGCCACTGGAGAAACGCGATGAGCGCGGCGGCCCGAAAAACTGCACGCGTTTCGCGGCGCGATTTTCTGAAGGTAGGTGCTGCGGGAAGCGCGAGTCTGGTGATTGGTTTTTACTGGGGTGACTCATCGCAGGCTAGCCTTGCAACCGGCGCGGCGAAAGACTTCGCCCCGAATGCGTTCATCGAAATTCATCCGAACGGCGAGATTCGGCTCATTGCGGCGCGATCGGAGATGGGCCAGGGCGTTCGAACGTCGATGACCATGATACTCGCGGAGGAACTGGACGCCGATTGGTCGAAAATCAAAGTGGAACAGGCCATTGCCACGTCCGACGCGAAATACGGAGACATGACGACCGGCGGAAGCGAGAGCGTGCGCAGCTCGTGGGATCCGCTGCGACATGCGGGCGCCACCGCGCGCTACATGCTGATCACGGCAGCTGCGCAAACGTGGGGCGTGCCAGCAAGTGAATGCAGTGCGATTGGCGGAAGCGTGATCGAGCACAAGAAAAGCGGGCGACGCGTGAAGTATGAGGCGCTTGTCGAAAAAGCCGCAGCATTACCCGTTCCGAAAGATGTGCCGCTAAAAGATGCAAAAGATTACCGCATTATCGGTACCTCCAAGCCGCGGGTCGACGGCGGGCCCATCGTGATCGGCGAGGCGCACTACGGGATCGACACGAAAGTCCCGGGGATGTTGTACGCGGTAGTTGCTCGGCCGCCAGTATTCGGCGGGCGCGTGAAGAAATTCGATGCGGAGCGGGCTCAAGCTGTGCCGGGCGTAAAGAAGGTAATCGAGGTGCCGGTGGTCGAGATGCCGCCGTTATTTGGCGAGGAACGGCCCGCCAATTCGGGGCACCAGCATTATTTGTGGGGCGGCGTCGCGGTGGTGGCCGATTCCACCTGGCAAGCGATTGCCGGCCGGAAGGCTTTGTCGATCGACTGGGACCCGGGCCCAGGCGCAGGGGAGTCCAGCGAGAAACAGCGCGCAGCGTGCGCGGAGATGGTGAAGGGCCCTGGCAAGGAACTGCGAAAAATCGGCGATCCGACCAAAGCCTTCGATGGAGCCGCGAAAAAGATCGAAGCTGGATATGAATTACCGTTCGTGGCGCACACGACGATGGAGCCGCCAAACTGCACGGCACACGTTCACGATGGCAAGTGCGAAGTATGGGCGCCGACTCAAAATTCCGGTGGAATGGCTACCGCGCTCGCAAGTGCGCTGGGAATTCCCGCGTCCGCAATCACGATTCACATCACTTTGCTGGGCGGCGGCTTCGGCCGGCGGCTTAATATCGATTACGGTGTGGAAGCCGCGCTGATTTCGAAAGCCGCCGGCGCACCGGTGAAAGTGTTCTGGACGCGCGAGGACGACGTGCGCCACGACTTTTACCGTCCGATGAGCCACCATCGCTTGCGCGCAGGTGTGGATGCTCAGAATCAGATTGCAGCCTGGATGCACCACATTGCAGCGCCTACGACGGACGGCGTGTATGTCGGCGGCGACATCCCCGACACCGGAGGCACTGAGCTCGCGGGCACAGGACTCCCCAATGGGACCGTGCCAAATTATCTTCTCGAAGCGAGTTTTCTGCACACCGCCGTGCCGCGCGGCTATTGGCGCGGAGTGGATACCACGTGGAATCAATTCGCGGTGCAGAGCTTTATCGACGAAGTTGCTGCAGCGACTGGAAAGGACCCGCTGGAATTGCGGCGCGAGCTGATTGCAACCAAGGCGAAACCGGAAGCGGGAGCCGGCGATCAGGCGCCCGTGGATGTGGCGCGGCTGCGGCGCGTCCTCGATCTCGCGGCGGAAAAGTCGGGATGGGGAACGCCGTTGGCCAAAGGCCGTGGGCGCGGGATTGCGGGGATCGCGGGATGGGGCACCTATCTGACGTACGTCGCCGAAGTGACGGTGGCAAACGATGGCGGCGTGAAGGTGGACCGGGTGGTCTGCGCGATTGACTGCGGGCAGGTAATTAATCCGGACATGGTGAAGGCGCAGGTGGAGGGCGGCCTCGTGTTCGGATTGACCGCGGCGCTCTTCGACGAAATCACAATAGAAGGCGGCCAGACGCAGCAGAGCAACTTCAATAATTATCCGATGATGCGAATCAGCGATATGCCGCGCGTGGAGGTTCACATCGTCTCGAGTCATGAATCGCCCGGTGGATGCGGTGAGCCGCCCGTGCCATCGATTGCGCCGGCGGTGGCGAACGCAATCTTCGCAGCGACTGGAAAAAGGCTGCGCCGGCTGCCTTTTCAAACCCAGGAGCTTGCCAAAGCTTAGCTTCGAGCTGTTTTGAAAACCCCTACCAGCGAAATACCGCCGATTAGAAATTCGTAATAGTTTGATTTCGCTGCACTTGCGGGAACTTCTAATCGCGGAACCGTAGATTAGAAATTGGGGCGAGAAGGACCTGTGGTAGCCGACCCGGGCGACTATCGAACCTCCTTCGAACTCGGGTTACCTTCCTCATTTATCACTGCTTGCGCAAGCCTCATAAGTGGGACGCTTTAGGTGGATGAGGGGTTGCACAGACGCGTAGATCGCTAGGTTGGCTGGCGCCGGGGGCTCGTGTCGGAAAGGTCGGCGCCTTTTGCTTCTCTTCCGCTCATCGTTACGATTGCAACTAGAATTGCGACTATCAGTACCGTCCATGCCAGGACGGGCGCGAAATGTCCGCCGTAATGCTGCTCCGCAATCCTGGCTTGAATCACGGAATTCTTCGATGACAGCAGATTACCGAGTTGATATGCAAATCCTGGGAATGTGCCACGAACCGCCGGTGGGGACAGTTCATTTAGATGTGCTGGAATTACTCCCCAAGCTCCTTGCACCATGAATTGCATCGCGAAACCACCGACCGCAAGCATGAATGCCGTGTGCGAGAACGCCCATAGAGGAATTACCGGGATTGCGAGAAGCGAGGCCACGATGATTGCCTTCCTTCGACCTATACGTTCCGAGAACGCTCCGAAGAAAATACCGCCGAGAAGAGCTCCTATATTCAAGACAATTGCAACACGGCTTACGGTCTGCGGCGAAAACCCATGATCCTTCGTCAGGAATGTGGGATAGACGTCCTGCGTGCCGTGGCTGAACGAATTGAATGCAAACATGAGCAGCACTAGAAACATAAAGCTGCCGAGATGCTTAGTGATGTCTTGACCAAGATGGTGTTCCGCATCCTTGGATATACGTCCGGCGAGCCACGCGGGAGATTCGTCCACTTTGGTACGAATGTAGATGATCAAAAAAGCGGGAATCGCGCCGACCACAAACATGCCGCGCCAGCCAATATGGGGAAACAAAGTGCCGTAAGCGAGCGCCGCAAGAAGATTTCCTATCACATAACCTTCTTGCAGAAGCCCCGAAAAGAACCCGCGTCCCTCGGCAGGAAGAGTTTCAAACGCGAGCGCGGCGCCGACTCCCCATTCGCCGCCCATAGCAATGCCGAAACACGCACGCATAATAAAGAACATTTTGAATGAGGGTGCGAAAGCGGTGGCTAGTTCGAAGATGGAATAAGCAATGATATCTACCATCAGCGTAGGCCGGCGACCAAAACGGTCCGCCAGCAGACCAAACAAAAAGGCACCCACAGGGCGCATCGCCAGAGTAATGAAGTTCGCCTCCAGGACTGTCGAAATTTTGACTTGAAAATGCGTGGCGATAGCGCTAACGCAAAAAATCAGAATAAAGTAATCGAAAGCGTCGAGCGACCAGCCGAGGAAACAGGCAATGAAGGTGTTGCGCTGCACCGGAGTGAGACTGCGAAAATTACCGAGCATGCTCACGGTCGCCTCCCGTGTCGCAACTGCCGCGATACTAGCATATCCGCGACGCGCGCTACTTGCGCCATGTCGCGCACGTCGTGAACGCGGACGATGTGCGCACCCTGCAAAATGCACGCTGTGACGGCGGCTGCCGTACCGAACACTCGCTCGTTCTCGGATACACCTCCAAGCGTGCGGCCGATAAAGCCTTTGCGCGAAGGCCCTACAAGGATCGGAAAACCAAGGCGCGCAAGCTCGGGGAGGCGGGCGATCAGCTCATAGTTCTGGGCAAAGCTCTTGCCGAAGCCAATGCCGGGATCGAGAACCAATTGGGATTTTGGGATCCCGCTCCGAGCCGCGAGCGCGGCAGCTTTTTTCAAGCTCTGTGTAACATCGCGCATCACGTCTCGTGCGAATGGCGGCGTCTGCATCGTTCGGGGTTCACCGCGCATGTGCATCAGGATGAGAGGCAGCTTGCGGCGTCGGGCAAGCTCGGCGATGAGTGGATCCCGCTGAAGCGCTGTCACGTCGTTGATGATCTCCGCGCCGGCTTCGGCTGCAGCCTCCGCCACTTCGGATTTATTTGTATCAATCGAAATTGGAATTTTGAGCCGACTACGAAGCATCTTCAACACGGGAATCACCCGGCGCAACTCCTCGTCCGCAGCGAGCCATTCGGCACCGGGGCGAGTGGATTCACCTCCAATGTCGACGATGTCGGCGCCGTCGCGCTCCATCTCAAGTGCTCGGGCCACAGCCGTTTCCGCATCGAGATGCAAACCGTCGCCTGAAAAGCTGTCGGGCGTGACGTTGACCACTCCCATCAGCAGCGTGCGCTCGCCGAGCACAAGCGTGCGTGATGACAGCCGCAGGCGGAATTTCTTTCGAGTGATCATTCTTTGGAATTAAGAACGCTATTGAACCACGGTTCGGACCCACGGATAAGTGCAAGCCCTCACCGGTCGCCGCTTTGACTACTGCACTTTGACTACCGCACGGCTGCGGGAACGTAATAAGCTGCGCGATGGATAATCGTTGCGCCCGGATGACCGATTATCTCAACGCGCAGCCGATGCCAGCCTGAATGGTTTGACGGGCTAGCCTCGGGGTAATAGCCGAGGGTGTATTCGGCGCCGATCCGTTGCGCGATCCGACGGAAGATATCCGCGAGAGTTGCGGAATCCCTCAGGAAGTAAAGCTGGCCGCCTGAGCGGCGAACGAGTTCGGCGAGATAAAGCGTGTATGCGGGCACGCCCGATTTTGGAGCGTCGGAAACGAGCAGAGTCGTATCCTGATGGGAAGCGAGCCATTCGGGCGTCATGATCTTGGGACGATTTTCCGTGGACACCGCGAAAATCTGAATGTCCGCGGCCGCGAGCGAGCGCGCCAGATCTTCGAACGTCAGGCGATTATTGGGCTGGCCAGGCCTGGGCGCTGAAGTTGCGGGATCGAGCGTTAGGCCGAGCCCACTATCCTGCCCATCGGTGAGCAGCACGATCGCTTTGCGACCCTCGCGACCGCCGAGAAATACTTTCGCCGCAGTGAGATAAACAGCCTGATAGATATTCGAGCCGCCGACGTCGCCCAGCAGCTGATGAACATCCACACGATCGATGCCCCGACGTATCAACTCACGATCGCTCGCAAAATCCGTTTGCAAGTAAGTGTGAGCTGAGAAATCCACAACCGCTACCTGATCCACGGCGGCGAGCCCTTCGACAAGCGCCAGCGCAGCGCGCTTCATTTCATCGGAATCGCGCAGAACGCTGGGGCTCGCATCGATCACCAGCGCGACGCTGGCAGGCTCCGTTCCTGTTGCGAAGTAAGCAATCTGCTGTTCGACGCCATCCTCATAGATTCGAAAATCGGAACGTTTCAAATCGGTGATGGCTGTGCCGTCGGAATTGAAGATGCTGCAAGTGACCGGAACGATCTGCGAAGTGACGCGAATCGCCGCAGTGGGCGCCCGCTGCTCGGGCGAATTTTCATTGCCGGCGCCTGCTGCTGGGGTAATCAGTTCGCCGGTTGCAGGATCGCGGTGCCAAGTGACGCCAGAATCCAATTGCCGCGGCTTAGGCAGCTTTTTCTTTTGCGGCGAAGATTGTCTTCGCGGCGCTGGTTGATTCGGGATCGCACCAGCGCTTGAAAGAACGAGGACAATCCAGAACGCGACCGTCAAGCTACTCAGAAGCGTAACGGCGACCAGTGGAATCGTTTTACCCGGTCGATTGGCGCGCGGCGAATATTCCGGCATTCCCGATTCAATCGAGATCGAAGTCGCGGAGCGGCTTTTCGACGGGGCCGTCTTTGGCCTTCTTCAAACCTTCGGCAAATTTTCGGGCGAGGACGTCTTCCTTGGATTTTTCTGCTTCTACGGAGGCGCGGAACTTCGCTTCGACAGCTTCGGTCTGCTGGCGCAAGAGGCGCGCCGTGTCGTCGAGATCGACGGACGACGGCGGCTTGGGTGGCGGGACGTGCGAGAGCACCACTCCGAGATCACGATCAAGAGTGAGCTTTGCGTGACAGCAAGGGCAATCGGTTTCGAAGGTTTCTTTACGTTCGCGCGGCATGCAGCCATTTTACGCCAATTTGCGGCAAGTGGAATGATCACATGCAGCAGCGCCGCGAAGCGAAACCTGAAAAAAAACGGCGTTCCGAAAAATACAGAGCGCCGTCGAAAAAGCTTGCAGAATCCGAATGATTAGGCCGGAGCCGGCTTCTCGCCCTTGGCGAGGCCCGGAATTGGCCGCGGTTCGGGCCGCAACGTAAGCTGCGGCTCCCGCGCGGTAACCGGCGGAGCGGTCGGAGGCGGCGGAGGCGGCTTTTCCGGAAGCGGCTTGCCTTCCATCAGGAGCTTGAGCTCGGTCGCGTCCAGCACTTCGCGTTCGAGCAACGCTTGCGCAACGCGCTCGAGCGCATCTCGATGGGTTTCGAGAATATTCGTGGCTCTCGCATAACCGCTGTTGATGATGTTGCGAACTTCCACATCAATCTTGATCGCAGTGTCTTCGGAATAATCGCGGTGCTGCGCGATTTCACGGCCCAGGAAGATTGCTTCCTCTTTCTTGCCGAACGTGAGCGGGCCAAGCGGGCTCATTCCCCATTCGCACACCATCTGGCGCGCGATTTCCGTGGCGCGCTCGATGTCATTACCGGCGCCCGTGGTGATGTGATGAAGGAACATCTCCTCGGCGACGCGTCCGCCCATCAGAACAGAGAGCTGCGATTCGAGGAATTCCTTCGTGTAGGTGTGCTTGTCGTCGATCGGAAGCTGCATCGTCACGCCTAGCGCCATTCCGCGCGGAATGATTGTCACCTTATGCAGCGGGTCGGCGCCCGGGGTCATCGCGGCGACGAGAGCATGGCCGGCTTCGTGATACGCCGTGTTGCGTTTCTCTTCGTCCGACAAAATCATGGACCGCCGCTCGACGCCCATGAGCACTTTGTCCTTGGACATCTCAAAATCAAACATCGTCACAACCTTGCGATTCTGGCGCGCCGCCCAAAGAGCGGATTCGTTCACCAGGTTCGCGAGATCGGCGCCAGAAAAGCCGGGTGTGCCGCGCGCGATCACCGAAAGGTCGACATCCTCCGAGAGAGGCACCTTGCGAGTGTGCACGCGTAGAATTTCTTCGCGGCCTTTCACGTCCGGCCGAGGCACAACGACGCGGCGATCGAAACGCCCCGGGCGCAGAAGCGCCGGATCGAGAACGTCCGGCCGGTTCGTGGCGGCAATCAGGATGACGCCTTCATTCGATTCGAAGCCGTCCATTTCGACCAGCAGCGCGTTCAAGGTCTGTTCGCGCTCGTCATGGCCGCCGCCGAGCCCCGCTCCACGATGACGGCCGACCGCATCGATTTCATCGATGAAAATGATGCAAGGCGCGTTCTTCTTGCCCTGCTCGAAAAGGTCGCGAACGCGGCTTGCGCCCACGCCAACAAACATCTCGACGAAATCCGAACCAGAAATCGAGAAGAACGGAACATTCGCTTCGCCCGCAATCGCGCGCGCCAGCAAAGTCTTGCCGGTTCCCGGAGGCCCAACAAGCAACACTCCCTTCGGAATGCGGCCGCCCAGCTTCTGGAATTTCTGCGGGTCTTTCAGGAAGTCGATAATTTCGTAGAGCTCTTCCTTGGGCTCATCAATTCCAGCTACGTCTTTGAATGTCGCTTTCTTCTGCTGCGCGGTGAGCAAGCGAGCGCGCGATTTACCGAAGCTGAGCGCCTTATTTCCGCCGGCCTGCATTTGCTTCATCATGAAAATCCAAAATGCGACGAGAAGCATCAGCGGCGCGAAATTTACGATAAATGTGAGCCAGTCCGCGTTCTTCACTTCCGCGTAGTTGTAGCGGACTCCCTTCTCTTGCAGCGTCTTCGTAATATCTGGAATCGCGGTGTTGGCGATCGTTACGTTGCGGAACTTGCCGCCGTCGCGGTAATCGCCTTTCAGCTCCGCGCTGTTCGGGGAAAGAAGGATGGTGACCTCTTTAACCTGGCCTTGATCCAGCTTTGCGAGGAAATTCGTGTAGTTGGAGTCTTCTTCCTTCACCGACTGGCTGGTCCCGGATGCCATCCTCCACAGGACGACCGCAAGCAAAATCATTAGAAGCCAAAATAAAATAGTGCGGACTGTTGAGTTCACCTTGTTACCTCACCCTCTTGACGCCCTAAAAGCCACATTTGGAAGCCTTTCGCGGCGGAACATCTCTCACACGTTAGATGCAGCCGCGAAGCCCGAGTATGCTTGCCGCTGATTCGCGTCACCAAGCGGCTAACTCAAGCTGCATCAAAGGCTTTCTTCCTCGATCAGCAGCCCCACCCTTGTGCCCTTACCGACGCAAAACTCTTGCGCGGGCGCCATCCCGCGTGCCCAAATCACCTGTCCCGCGCTTTCGAGAACCGGCCAGCGAACGCGTTGACGACGGGGAACTCGCTCTACCTGGAACATCTGCTTGAGCTTTCGGCTCTGGCGGTGGCCGCGCGGTCGATAGGCGTCGCCCGGCCGCCAACTTCGTAAAAGCAAAGGCGACCGAAGCGCCCCAGCGTCAAAGGCGGCGCTGTCGGTTTTAGTGTCGCTCTCCCCCAGGGGCCAGTCAACTATTTTCAGGCGGAAGGAGGTTGAGAGTTCCGGCACAACCACAGTTGTGGCGCCGCGATCGGGCAAGGTCACCACATATTGGTACGCGGCCGGTTCAATTTTGGTTTCCCGCGCGGATGCGGCTCGATCTTGCTGGTCGATGGGCGAAAACACGATGTCATCGAAAACTCGCTCGACGGCAATTTTGCCCGGCAGCCGCAAGCGCTTGCCGCTCGTTGATTCCGCAGCCAGGCGGATAACCTGCTCGACATGGCGCGCGGAAAGCTCGCGACGGTCTCCGCGCAGCTTCTCATAAAAACGACGGATCAGGCGTTCGGTAAGCGCTCGAGTGGACGCAACGGCGGGCCGCTCGCCAGTCCGGCCGAACGTGAGCGGCAAAAGGAGGTCGCGCGCGCTGATCGTTAGCTTTCTCTCTGAGTTCGTATTGCTCGTGACCTTGGGGTATTTCACCAGCCGATCCTCAACCAGCGCCGACCAGAACGATTCTTCTTCTCTCGCGAAGCGGGCGAGATCGCCAAGGTGCCGAACGATTCCGGATGAAAAGTCGCGTTCGAGAACCGGCACCAGTTGCGCGCGAATTCGCGCGCGAAGCCGAGTCTGATCCATATTCGTCGCGTCTTCACGCCAATCCTGTCCGCGCTCTTGCAGGTAGTCACGCAGTTCATGCCGGCGAATTTGGAGGAGCGGCCGGACAATCGAACCTCCGCTCGGCGACTCAACAATCGGATAGATGCCGGCCAAACCGGTAAGCCCGGTTCCGCGCATGATATGCCCCAGAACGGTTTCGGCCTGATCGTCCGCGGTATGAGCAACGGCGATACGAGTCGCTTTTTGGTCGGCTAGCACGCGCTCGAAAAACCCATACCGCAAACGCCGCGCCGCCTCTTCCAAATTCAATCCGTTGTCCGTCGCCACAGCTCGCACATCTTCGCGAGCCTCGATGTATTCAAGTCCGCTCGCTCGTGCTAATTCCTCAACAAAGCGTGCGTCAGCATCGGACTCCGTCCCGCGTAGCATGTGGTCGAAATGGAGCACGAGCAACGTAACTCCAAGTTCGTGGCGAAGCGATTCGAGCAAACGCAACAGCGCGACGGAATCGGCGCCGCCAGAGACGGCGACGCCAACGCGGTCGCCCGCGGACACCATTCGCGACTGTCGAATGAAGTCGAGCACGCGCTGTTCGAGTGCTGTGCGCATAGGCTAAATTGTACCGAGTTTGAACTCTGAGTGGTTCCCTATCGTAGCAGTCGCAACGAAAGGGGTCGAGGGCGGGACGGCTAGATCCTACTCGCGATTGAAGAAGCGCGGTGAGCTAGGTGCGATCAGCAACCTGCTGCGTAAATAGATCCCGGCTGTATGAAATCCGCCGGTCGAGCGCCACTGCAGCAAAATGCGAACAGCTCTGGCACTCTCGTTCGGTCCACGTTCCGACTCCGGGAACCAAAAACGTCGAAAGGTATTTCACCATGCGGAGCAAGCCGTAGTAGGCGCCGACGGCGCGAATTTCCGTTGCGTCGTCACCCTGCTCGGGACACAGGCGCACCAGCTGCACGAGTCGCGCGAAATCGTCAGCGCCGATATTTCGGTTCGCGATTCCGCTCACTTCGCGGACTCGATCCGACAATTCAACCTTGCGGCTGACCGCCAGAACCGACCGGCAGTACGACACGAAGAACTGCAGGAATACGGCGACGGATATGACGCAAATGAGCGCTGCTGCCATCATCGAGCCCTCGCTACTAGGCGAGCTGTTGCAAGCCTCGAATCTTCGGACACTTTCGTGAACGTATAGGCCCAGGCAATCGGCAGCCAAACTCCCATGATCGGTGGTACCCACCTGAGGACGAAGGGTTGGAGGCCGGGAAACAGATTCCGTAGCGCGTAGGTGCACGCTGTCGCGCTGAAGTACACGCCCAGCGCTAGTACGAGCTGGATGAGGCGAGTGCGGGTTTCCCGCAACTTGAGAATCGCGCCCCACAAGAGATAGGTAAGAACAACGCCGACGAAATGGAGATTCTGTCCTAGCTCTACCACGAAGCGCGTCGTCAGATGATTGCGGTTTTCATGAACCACCACGTATGAAAATAGCGCAGTCGCGAGCAGGAGAAGTGCGGCGGCACCGCGAATGTAACCTTTCACACTCATTTCGCGGAACGTCTGCTGATAGAAGTGGATGATGGTCCAGAACAGCAGAATCGTGAGCAGGCTTTCCGTATAGTAGTAGTAATAGAAGTATTGCTCGGAAGTAAAGCCGAACCGCTCCACGTAGAAGTATTGCCCGCAGTTGACCAATGCCGCGCAAAGCATGTAGATTGTGAGGGGTAGGTAACGAAGGAGATCTCTGCGGTAGAATACGCACACCACCACGCCGATTTCCACGAGGAAACCTGCGATCCAAAGTGCGTAATCAAACGGGCCAAGCATTGAACCTGGTTTCCGAGGCTCGGCCCAACCAACTCCCGCTACTGCGGGACCGTCCCTCTAACTACCAGGGAGACGGTGGCATCGGTCCGCTGGTATTCGCCCAAGGTGAAGGCGGCATCGGACCGCTGGTGTTGGCTGCCAGCCAAGGCGACGGCGGCATAGGACCGCTCGTATTCGCCCACGGTGACGGCGGCATTGGGCCGCTCGTGTTTGCCAGCGCTTGAAGACCCATCGCACTGGTCAAGACGAGCAGAACCACTACAGCCACAAGCGACCACTTAGACATCGACCCCTCCGAGTAGGAAACTACGCGGGGGAGCTTATAAGTGGTCTCTTGCCGTCAAGAGGGAAATATTAACGGTGTGTGTCCAAAGGGTACACACCTCTCCCTCCCTGGCTAAGCCAGAGCCTCTCCGAATTGTCGAGGTCGAAAGTAGCGTTCCGATCCGGTGGGGTCAATGTTACCAAGGTACTATCGTTTCAGGACTTTCAAGAACGGGCGTCGAGCACTGTTTCGCCGCGGAACTGCCGATTTACCCAACGAATTGGCCTCGTTTCGTCGTCGAGGCTTTTGCGCTCTTGAAATTGACAGGGTGCATAAATCCAACTATTCTATCTTTGCGATGTTTGCCTCCTTCTATTAGCAATCCTCTCCCGGCTACCGGGCGCTGACATTCGTTTTCTCTCGTTCCATTCTAAATCCTGCAGTCGTATGTTTTTGCATTCTTGAGGCACGTATATGGCGAAATTGACGCTATTTGAAAAACTAGACCGAATCGAAGCGCGCTACGACGAGATGACAAATGAACTGTCGTCGGCCCGGGCTGTCACCGATACAGACCGCTACCAGAAGCTTGCCAAAGCGAACTCCGATCTCGGGGTGATCGTCGCGAAATACCGCGAGTGGAAGGACATTAACAAGGCGCTCGAAGGTGCGAAGCAATTATTCGCTGAGTCCGCAGACGCCGAAATGAAGCAGATGGCGCACGACGAACAGCGCGAACTGGAAGCACGCCTCGCGCCCGTCGAACGTGAATTGAAGTTTCTGCTCATCCCCAAGGATCCCAACGACGAAAAGAACGTGATCGTCGAAATCCGCGCCGGCACGGGCGGTGACGAAGCATCGCTATTTGCCGCCGAGCTTTTCCGGATGTATTCGCGCTACGCCGAATCGCAGGGGTGGAAAGTTGAAATCCTGGAGAGTTCGCCGTCGTCAATCGGCGGGATGAAGGAAGTAGTCGCCGCCATTCAGGGCAAAAAAGTCTACTCCAAGCTGAAATACGAGAGCGGCGTGCATCGAGTTCAGCGCGTCCCGGCCACCGAGCAGCAGGGCCGCATTCACACGTCTGCAGCGACAGTGGCCGTGTTACCCGAAGCGGAAGACATCGACATCAAAATCGAAGCGAAGGATTTGCGCATCGATACCTTTTGTTCTTCCGGCCCAGGCGGGCAGTCCGTGAATACCACGTACTCGGCCGTGCGTATCACTCATATTCCGAGTGGACTCGTCGTCTCGCAGCAAGACGAAAAATCGCAAATCAAGAATCGTGCGAAAGCGATGCGAGTGCTGCGGTCTCGTTTGTACGAAATGGAGCAAGAAAAACAGCACGCCGCGCTCGCCGCCGAGCGAAAAGGCCAGATTAAGACCGGCGATCGCTCCGAAAAAATTCGCACCTACAACTTCCCGCAGAACCGCGTTACCGACCACCGCATCAATTTCACGCTGCACCAGCTCACCGATGCCATGGACGGAAAGATCGGCTCGCTTGTCGATGCGCTCGTTACTCATTTCGAATCCGAGCGGCTGAACGAGGAGCTCGTCGAATCGTGATTGCCTTGGCACCGGCGATGGACAACCGCGCAGCGTTACGACAAGCGATGGCGATCCTTCGCGCAGCTCAGGTTCCTTCGCACACGCTTGCAGCCGAGCTTCTTCTGATGCATGTCCTCGGGCGCGACCGCGCCTGGATCTACACCCATCCCGAAGACGCGCTCGAGCCGGCAGCCCTCGATCGGTATTTGACGCTGGTCGAGCGGCGAGCTGCGGGCGAGCCGACTCAATACCTCACCGGCAAGCAAGAATTCTGGGGGCTCGAATTTGAAGTTACGCCTGCCGTGCTCATTCCGCGCCAGGAGACGGAACATGTTGTCGAAGTCGCACTCGAACGCCTTGGATCCCGCGGCATCAAGATCAATATGAGGACCGGCGCGCCAAGTCCACTACTCAAAATCGCCGACATCGGCACTGGTTCGGGATGCCTCGCTGTTGCGCTGGCACACGAACTGCTGCATGCCGAAGTTCTCGCAACCGATATTTCTGCATCGGCGCTGGAAATCGCCCGGCGCAATTCAGCCCGCCATGGAGTTGCGGATCGCGTCCTCCTGCTGCAAACGGATCTGCTCACGTCAGTGAATGAGGCCGACCCATTCGACCTCATCGTCAGTAATCCTCCTTACGTTGCGCGCAATGAATCACATCAGCTTTCGCGCGAGGTGCGAGAACACGAGCCCGCCTCGGCACTATTTGGCGGTCCGGCAGGAATCGAGATTTACAGCGGTCTCGTCGAGCAGGCTGCCTCCGCGTTGCGACCCAGAGGAATTCTCGTGCTCGAGCTTGGATACAATTCGCTCGATCACGTGCGCGCTTTGCTGTACGGACACCCTGCATGGGTGAATGTCAGCGTCACAAACGACTTGGCAGGCATCCCGCGCGTGATTGCTGCAGAACGATCCTGAAGAACGCCCGCACGGCTTGATCCGCCGCGCTGGTCCCGGTTCTCCGTTGTATAGTTGCTCGACAGGATCGCGATGCCGAAGCTGGCCCAGTTCCGCGCCAAGCACGACGCCCCGTTGCAAATTTCCGCCGATTCGTCCGCATCGGTTCTGCATATCGATATGGACGCGTTCTTCGTTTCCGTCGAGCTGCTGGCTCGACCGGAACTGCGCGGCCTTCCGGTCGTCGTAGGCGGGCAGCGCGATCAGCGCGGCGTAGTTTCCGCCGCAAGTTATGAAGCGCGAAAATTCGGGATCCACTCGGCAATACCGCTCCGCACCGCCGCGAAGATCTGTCCACAAGCCATATTTCTTGACGGGCACCATCAGCTCTATGCCGAATGGAGCGATCGTGTCGCCACGGTTCTCGGAAAGTTTTCGCCTGCAGTCGAAATGGCATCAATCGATGAAGCTTATCTCGATCTCGCCGGCACCGAGCGCACGCACGGGCCGCCGCTCGCGGCCGCTCATAAACTTCTGCTCGAAATCACGGCAACTACAAGTCTCCCGTGCTCTGGCGGACTTGCCGCCACGCGCCTGGTCGCAAAAGTAGCCAGCGATCAGGCTAAGCCGCGAGGACTCGTCTGGGTGGCGCCGGGAAGCGAAGCAGCATTTCTCGCGCCGCTCGCCGTGCGCAGGATTCCAGGAATCGGCAAAGTGACCGAGGCTGCGCTGAAATCGCTCGGCATCGAGACTGTGGGCCAACTGCAAAAGGTTCCGCTCGATCAATTGGAAGAAACTTTCGGGCGTTGGGGCACCGCGCTCTTTCGCAAAGCCCACGGAATCGACTCGTATGAATTCTTCATCGACGCTGAGCCCAAGTCGATCTCGCACAATCAGACCTTCGGCGCCGATACGAGCGACCGAACGATGCTCGAATCCACGTTAAGCCACTTATGCCAGAAGGCGTCGAAGCGTCTGCGTGACGCAGGCCTGCGCGCGCGAACTGTCAGCCTCACCCTTCGCTACACCGACTTCAAAACCATCACCCGAAGCCACACGCTCGGGGAGCCTTCCGACCTCGACGAAACATTTCTCCGCACGGTTCGCGAACTTTTCGCGCACGCCTGGAATGGCGTTGAAATGTTGCGCCTCGTCGGCGTCGAGCTTTCAGCGTTTTCCTCGGGTGCGGAGCAGCTTGACCTGCTCGATCCCGGCCGGCGCGAAAAACTCGAACGCCTCGCGCGCACCACAGACCGCCTGCGAGACCGCTTCGGATTCTCGAAAGTGCAGTTCGGAGGCTCACTCGCCAGTCGCGACCACCGCGACGAATAATGCGCAGTCGAGCAGCGCGAGCCGATCGGTGAACGTACCTCGCTGCACAAGCGCGGCTGTCCTATAATCCTCCTGCCAATGTCATCCGCTCCCATTCCAGCAGCCGTCCCAAAACGCACTATGCGAAGGCGCGCTCGCGATTTCTGGGCGCGCGTCACCGAAGGCCTCGAGATCGAGCAATTATGGGGACAATTCCGCGCCGAGGCAGAGGCGAGCTACGGCCTCTACTCGAAAGATGTGGATTGGGACGTGATCCGCAGCGAGAAGAAGAGATGGAAACGCCCGCTGCTCGCAGTCTGGGCGCTCTTCCAGACTCTGCTGATGAAACTTTCGCCGGCGCGGCGCGTTTTGCTGCTCGTCGCGATTGTACTGCTCGTCATCCAGCCCGAGATTCATACCGGCGAAGGGCATATCAGCTTCAGTCTCGGCGGGCTCGGCGCGCTGATCTTATTTTTGCTTTTGGCCTTCGAATTGGCCGACCGTGTCACGATGAAGCGCGATCTTGAAATCGCGCGCGAAATCCAACAGTGGCTCGTGCCCGATCATCCGCCGCACGTTCCCGGCGCGGATATCGCGTTTGCCACGCGGCCGCAAAATACGGTAGCCGGCGATTACTACGATGCATTTACGCGGCCGTCGCCGGCGGGCGCCGCGAGCAGCGGACCGCTGATTGTCGCAGTTGCCGATGTCGCTGGGAAAAGCGTCCCTGCCGCTCTCTTGATGGCGACTTTTCAAGCCAGCCTTCGCGCGCTCGCTGCAACGCCTGCGTCGCTCGACGATATCGTCGCCGGCCTCGAGCGCTACGCTCGCGCGCACAGCCTCGAAGGGCGCCGTTTCACCACCGCGTTCATCGCCGAGATCGATTCCGCAACGCGCGAGATGCGCTATGTCAACGCCGGCCACAACAGCCCAATCCTCCGTCGCGCTGCCGGCCAAATCGAGCGGCTATCCACGGGTGGACTACCGCTGGGCCTGCCGCTGTTCACCCCGCAAGAGGTGCCTTACGAATCGGGACGAGTCCAGCTCCAGCCCGGAGACCTTCTGTTCATTTTCACCGACGGAGTGGTCGAAGCCGTCAACGAGTCAGATGAAGAATATGGAGAGCGGCGATTGCTTCCTTGCCTCCAAACAGCGCCTGCGGAAAGCTCTGCGGCTGACGTGCTGCGCCGTGTGATGCTCGACGTGAACACATTCGCCGGCAACGTTCGGCAGCACGACGACATCACCTGCCTCGTCCTGCGCGCCACCGCGTAAGCCTGAATCGCTTGACTTCGCTGTCTCGAGACCTCGGAACTTCCCACGCCCGCCATTTTCCCGCATAATTTCAATATGAATGGGCGCCAACTCGCCGAACATATCTGCCGCGTCCTGCGCGATCGGGGATATCAGGCGTATCTCGCCGGTGGCTGCGCGCGCGACATCTTGCTCGACCGCGAACCAGTCGATTACGACGTCGCCACCGACGCTAGGCCCGACCGCGTGCAGGAACTGTTTCCGGAAAGCCTCCCCGTCGGAGCGAAATTCGGGGTCGTGATCGTCACCGACGGGCCTACTCAAGTTGAGGTTGCGACCTTTCGATCTGACGTGGGCTATTCCGACGGCCGCCATCCCGATCGGGTCGAATATGCCAATTCGCCCGAAGAAGATGTAAAGCGTCGCGACTTCACGATCAACGGCCTGATGCTCGATCCGTTCTCGAATGAAGTCCTCGATTTCATCGGCGGGCAGAGGGATTTGCGCGCCGGAATCATTCGCGCCATCGGAAATCCGGAAGATCGTTTTCGCGAAGACAAGCTGCGCATGATTCGGGCGGTGCGATTTGCCGCGCGTTTTCACTATGCGATTGAGAGCGGAACGTTCGTCGCAATCGCCAAACTCGTGCCCGATATTTTTCAGGTTTCCGCTGAACGCATCCGCGACGAGTTGACCAAAATCCTCACCGAAGGCGCAGCTCGCCGCGGTTTCGAGCTCCTCGACGAAACCAGGCTGCTGCCGGAGATCCTGCCTGAAATCGCGCGCATGAAAGGCGTCGAACAACCGCCGCAATTTCATCCCGAGGGCGACGTCTGGATTCACACGTTGTTGATGCTCGAGCAACTGCCAGCGGGCTGTTCGCCCACTCTCGCCTGGGGCGTCTTGCTGCACGACGTCGGAAAACCCCCCACCTTCACTCCGCCTTCAGGGCCAAATGGCCGCATCCGATTCGACCACCACGTGGAAGTGGGCGCCAAAATGGCGGAAGACATCTGCCGCCGCTTGCGCTTCTCCAACGACGACACAGCGCAGATTGTCGCTCTCGTCGCGAACCATCTGCGCTTCAAGGACGTCGGCCAAATGAAGCTCTCCACGCTGAAGCGATTCGTGCGCCTCAACCATTTCGAAGAGCACCTCGAACTGCATAGGCTCGATTGCCTGTCGAGCCACCGAAATCTCAGCGCTTATGATTTCGTCCGGCGCTTCTTGGCAGAGACTCCCGCCGAGCAGGTAAGGCCGCCACGCCTCCTCACGGGTGACGACCTCAAAGCTCTTGGCTATCCACCCGGACCGCGCTTCAAAGAAATTCTTGCCGCCCTAGAAGACGCTCAACTCAACGGAACCATCCACAGCCGGGAAGAAGCCCTCAGGCTCATTCGAGACAGTTTTACTACTTCCCACGGATAGACTTAACTAACTTATTGTAAATAGGATAGAAGCACTTGGCCAAGGGCCGAGGGAGCGAATCGCTCGCAATTCGATGTTGAGTGTGATACACTCATCAAGACTTATAACGTCTAACGAAGCTCTCTCAATCCTTTTTGCTTTTCCTCGCATCTAAAGCTGTACAGTGGCCGATAAGCTGCTGGAGGACTCATACGGTTTTACAAGGTCAAAGGGGGACACAGTGAGTAAAATAAATAGAGTTGTTCCGCAAGAGCTCCCCATCCTGCCGGTGCGTGATACGGTTTTGTTCCCGGGCGCGGTGATGCCGCTGCCCGTGGGCCGCGATAGCTCCCTGGCACTGCTGAATTCTTTGGACGGACCGGAAAAACTTCTCGGGGTCGTAGCACAGCTCGATCCGCGCGTGGAAACTCCCGTCGGTTCCGACCTGCACAGCGTGGGAACTCTCGCAAAAGTACACAAGATGGTGCGCATGCCCAACGGAAACGTGGTCGCGTTTCTCGAAGGCCTTGAGCGCATCCGCGTGCTTGAAGTAATTGGATTGCAGCCGTTCATCCGGGCTCGCGTCGAACCACAGCCGGATCTCGAAGATCAACCTGACGCAGAACTGACGGCGCTTCAGCGGAACGTCCAGGAGCTTTTCCGCGAGGTAGTGGCGCGTTCGCCGCAGCTCTCTGACGACTTGCAAACCGAAGTAATGAACATCGATTCACCCGGACGTTTGTCCGACTTTGTCGCTTCCACGTTGCCGTCGCTCACCACCATGGTTCGCCAGGAATTGCTTGAGACGTTCAGCGTCCGCAAGCGCCTGGAGACTCTAATCGGCGAGCTGACGAAAGAACGCGAAGTGCTTGAACTCCGCAGCAAGATTCACGATCAGGTGCAGGAGCAGGTGAATCAGAGCCAGCGCGAGTTTCTGCTTCGCGAACAAATGAAAGCGATTCAGAAGGAGCTCGGCGAATCCGACGACGGCCAGGCTGAAATCGAAGAGCTTCGGAAAAAAGTCGAAGAGTCCGGAATGTCCGAGGACGCGAAGAAAGAATGCTCGCGCGAACTGAAGCGCCTCGCGAAGATGACTCCCGCCTCAGCCGAGTATATGGTCTCGCGAACCTACCTTGAGTGGATGACGTCGCTGCCGTGGAATAAAACTACAGGTACAGACGACATCGACATTCCCAAGGCCGAAGAGATCCTGAACGAAGATCACTACGACCTGGTCAAGGTTAAGGAACGCATTCTCGACTATCTTGCAGTGAAGAAACTGCAACCGGGCATGAAGGGTCCGATTCTATGCTTCGTAGGACCTCCGGGCGTGGGCAAAACTTCGCTCGGAAAGTCGATCGCGCGAGCGATGGGACGCAAATTCGTCCGCATCTCCCTCGGCGGCATGCACGACGAAGCGGAAATTCGCGGACACCGCCGCACGTACATTGGCGCATTGCCCGGCCAGATCATTCAAGGAATTCGCCGAGCCGAAACGTTGGATCCGGTTTTTATGCTGGACGAAGTTGATAAGCTCGGACGCGATTTCCGTGGTGATCCGGCGGCGGCGTTGATGGAAGTGCTCGATCCGGAACAGAACTCCACGTTCCGCGACCACTACCTGGACGTACCTTTCGATTTGTCGAAAGTTCTCTGGGTGGCGACTGCGAACTGGATGGATCCAATTCCGGAGCCGTTGCGCGATCGCATGGAGATCATCGAACTCGCCGGCTACACCGAGGAGGAGAAGGTCCACATCGCGAAGCGCTTTCTGATTCCCCGGCAAACCAAGGAGCACGGTTTGGCTCTGGGTGAACAGATTGAATTCACGGACGAGTCACTGCACTACCTGATTCACAGCTACACGCGGGAAGCAGGCGTGCGCAACCTCGAACGCGAAATCGCAACGCTCATCCGCAAGCAGGCGCGGCGCATCGCTGAAGGCAAGACGGAAAAGCAGATCGTCACGCCGGAAGTGATTCGCGAAGCGCTCGGTCTCGAGAAGGTTCGCATCGAGAAAGAAGTCGAAGAGCGCGTTCAGAAACCCGGCGTTTCGGTGGGCCTTGTCTGGACGCCGGTCGGCGGAGACATCGTCTTCATCGAAGCCAGCAAGATGCGCGGCGGAAAGCAGTTCACCGTGACCGGGCATCTGGGCGAAGTGATGCAGGAGTCCACGCGCGCCGCGTTGACGTGGGTGCGCGCGAACGCCGAGCGTTACGGCATCGATCCCGATTTCTTCCGCAAGAACGACTTGCACATTCACGTCCCGTCGGGCGCGATTCCGAAGGACGGCCCATCGGCGGGCGTCGCGATGGTCACCGCTCTGGTCAGCTTGCTGACGGGGCGCCCCGTCCGTCCTCGCGTCGCGATGACCGGGGAGATTTCGCTCTCCGGAATCGTGCTCCCGATCGGCGGCGTCAAAGAAAAAGTGCTTGGCGCGAAGCGTGCGGGAATTCGTGAAGTGATTCTTCCGTCTGAGAACGAACCCAACGTGAAGGAGGACTTGCAGCCCGAGATGCTCGAAGGCGTGCAGATCCACTTCGTGCGTACGGCAGAGGAAGCGCTCGATATCGCGCTCGGCAAATTCGATAAGCCCGTCCGGCCCGTAACCGGCGGCTTCCCCAAAGATCGACCAGCAGCGGGACCCGTCCACTAAGACGAGTCACGCTCCGATAGTCCGGTATTACGGCTATCGGATCGATAAGAAAACAGCCCTGCCCCAAGGCCCGGATTCGCCATAGCGAACCCGGGCCTTTTCTTTTGCTCGAGCGACATTGTCAGCACCAGTCCAGGCCGCGCCCATCAAAAGACCTAGCGTTCCAATCCATCTAAAGCTGCAATTCCGTAACGCCGGCGTCTCGCCGGCTCTTTTGACTTTCGCCTTAAAGTGGCACAAGCACTCTTGCTTGCCCTGAGCTTCGAAGGGCCTGTGCGCTTTTATTCACGCCTCGCTCACGCAAACCCCTCCTCCTCGCAATCGCTCCCCGCCCCACGGTTTTAAATTCTCCAGTAGGGGCACGGCATGCCGTGCCCGACCGTCCGAACATCGCTGCCGCCCCAACCAGCAAGCACCACCGAACGCGTTCCGTTTCGCCTTGTTTTATCCGCATCTCACACGAACTCTCTTTTCGCAACCTCACACGCTTTCCAGTTGCGGCCAAAGTCGCATTCGCGTACAGCTAAGACACTCGGATGCCTTATCGCCCCAGAGAACTCGTCGTCCGCGCCCGCGAAGCCGCTTTCTTTCTTCTCGCAGCTCTTGACCACAATGAAATGGTTCAGCGATTCCTAGATATGTACGCGGCGGAATATCGCCGTCCGGGCCGGGCCGATCAGCCAGTGGCCTATCGCGAGCAGCTTCAAACGATTCGGCGCGAAGCGATTCTCGCAATGACCTTGCGAGTGGAAGCCGCGCTTCCCACGCGACTGAAGGTGCATGTTTCCGTCCGCGATGCGCGCAAGCGGCCGGCCAAAAAGGGTAAAAAGGGGAGGAAGATCGCACAGCGCAAGAAATCGCGCAGCGCGGGACTCGATATCGCCATCCCATTGCTCGATCTCTTCCGCGAGGAATTCTTCGTCGCGCTCGGTCAATCGCTCGATTGGTCCCAGGATGACGCACAGCAATTCTGGCGCGACTTTGGGCTTTACGAGAAGCTTTCCGCCAAGGATTCCCGCGCCAACGGGCGACAGGCCGCTCGCGGCAACGCGTCCGGTCCATTCGTCGACCGAACTGCGATGCTGCTCGACCCGTCCCTTATGGATCAGGCGCGGCGCGCAGCCGGCAAATTTCAACTGGAGCTCAATGCCGCTGCCGACGGCGTGCTGCGCAAAGTCTTCTCCCGCCGCCGCGCAAATTAGCTCACGCAATACCGAGTTGTGAATGTTTTCGTCAGGGCGCAGCTTTTTACCCTGAGGAACGAAGGGTAGCCGTGCCAGGAAGGCAAGAAATACAGGGGTTTTAACCCCTGAGGTCCCCGATCACGTCCTCGCTTCGAGCACGATATTGAACGGAGTCTCGGCCGCGCGTCGCACGCGAGAGAATCCAGCAGCCTTCAATATCTTCGAAAGCCGTCCCTCGCCTGCCTGAGCGCCCAGCGCCAACCCAACTTCCTGAGAGAGTGACGCAGGCGTGCACAGCATCGTCGAAGCCGCATAAAATACGCGCCCGATCGGGTTGAGATTGTCCTCCAGCTTATCGTATGCGAATGGCTCGACGATCATCCACGCTCCATCGGAAGCCATCGATTCTTTCACGTGCTTGGCCGCGCCCTCCGGGTCACCCATATCGTGCAGGCAATCGAAAAAAGCGACAAGCTCGAACCCCTTGCCCGGATAGTCTTTCGCTTTCGCTACCTCGAATTTCACGCGATCGCCGACCCCGGCCTTCGCCGCCGCTTCCCGCGCCATGTTGATCGAGCCATCGTGATAGTCGAAGCCGACGAACGTCGATTTCGGATACGCCTGTGCCATCAAAATAGTCGAAGTGCCCAAACCGCAGCCAACGTCCGCCACCTTCCGCCGGCTTTGAGCTTCGCTTCGGTGTCACCCAGCGCCGGAATCCACTCGCTGACCAAATGCGCTCGATAATTGGGACGGAAGAAGCGCTCGGTGCCCGCAAAGAGGCCGTGATCGTGTTCGTGCCAGCCAACGCCTTTGCCGCTACGAAAGGCGTCAGTGATTTTTGGTTCATCTTTCACGCAGGCAGCGACCACCTGAAAAAATCCGGGAAGAAACACGGGACTCGTTTCGTCGGCAAGCGCAAGAGCCTGCTCGGGCGGAAGCGTGTATTTTCCAGTCGCTGCGTCGTAGGTTATGAATCCTCCGGCGGCCTGTGACGCCAGCCATTCGCGTATGTAGCGCTCGGCGGTCCCGGTCTTCTTGGCGAGCTCGGCCGACGTCATCGGTCCCGCTCCGGACATTGCTTTGTAAAGTCCCAACTTGTCGCCGATCACGATGAGCGCCGCATTCATCGCCGCTCCCATTTCTCCCACCGCTTTCATCACAAATTCATGCAACTTGGCTTGATCCAAAGGCTGAGACGCTGGGGTAGACATTCGTTGTTCTCCTGAAACGACCGCGGCTGGGGGGTGCGCGTTGACGAATTTGAGTGCGAGTCTATCTTTGCGAGTACGGCAAGTCAATCGCCGAAGATTGCTGCGAACCTCGCGATTCTTGCTATTCTCGCGAAATGGCCACTCTCTTCTACGTTCTGGTCATGGCCCAGATCGCACTTGGGATCTATTCACTCTGGAACGGATTCGAGTGGTTTCGAATGGTGAGGCGCCGTCTCACGTCGCACGCCGGCTTTTATGCGCCCGTGACGGCATTGATATGTCCCTGCAAGGGAATTGAGCGCGGGCTCGAAGATAATCTCACGGCCCTCACCCGCTTCGAGTATGCCAACTACGAAATCTATTTTACGTTGGCCACGAGCCTCGATCCGGCGCTGAAGATCATCGAGCGTGTGAAAGCCGCGAGCGCGAAGCCGGTTCACATCGTGATTGCCGGACCTCCCGAGGATTCCAGCGAGAAAGTTTTCAATCTGCGCCGCGCCGTCGATGCGATTCCTGCCAATTTCGAAGTTCTCGTTTTCACCGATTCCGACGTGCGGTTGCCGCGCGGATGGCTTGCCAAACTCGTTGCGCCGCTCCAGGACGTGCGCGTCGGCGCGACCACCACCTATCGCTGGATTATCCCGAGCGGACAATTTGGTGCGGGCGCGTTCTCGAGCGCCCTCGCATCGGCGTGGAACGCAGCGGTTGCCACGCTCCTCGGCAGGCAGGGCGACAACTTCTGCTGGGGCGGCGGCACCGCGATTCGCCGCAAGACTTTTGACGATGCCCGCGTGCTCGAAGCGTGGAGCGGCGCGTTGAGCGATGACTTTGCGATGACGAACGCGCTTGAAGCGGCAAATTTGCCGATCGTGTTTTGCCCGGAGTGCCTCGCAGCAACGCTACACCCCTGGACCGGCACGCAACTCCTCGAGTTTACGAATCGCCAGATTCAAATTACGCGCATCTACTCGCCGCGACGCTGGAGAATGGGCGCGCTCGCGCATGTGAGTTATTCGATCACGCTTATTTTTGCGCTGCTCTTCACGTTCAACGTAATGGTGGAAGGCGATCCTTGGCTGCAGCTCGCGCTCATTACGATGGTGATTCCGCTGCTCGCCGTGATGAAGGGCGTGATTCGAACCGTCGCAGCGAACGAGCTGCTGCCCGAGTGGCGTGGAAAGCTGCGCGAGTGGGGATGGGTGTGGAGCTTGCTCGCGCCCATCGTGCCATTTCTGTTTTCATGGAATTTTATTCTCTCGCTGGTCAGCAAGCGAATCCGATGGCGCGGGATTCGCTACGAGCTCGTCGCCGCCAACCAGACGCGCATCCTCAGGAATTAGCTGCGGGCGCCTCGGATTGCTGTGGCGCAAACGCGCGTTGCACGCGGCAGAGCAGATACCCCGTCGCCGCGCCCGCCGGAATCGCCAGCCACCACCCGGCCTGCAGCGCCATCACCGGTCCCAGCAATAAGAAGGAGAGCAGGCGCGGCTCGAGCCGCTGTTCCCCTCCCGCGCGCAGGCCCCACTCGCCGAGGCCGCCGACCAACACCGGCGCCAGGACCGCTCCGGCGATGGCCCAGTGCAGCGGCGTCTTGCATTTCAGCCGCGTCATGATTCGCCGCAGCAGAAACGCGGCGATCAAAACCGCGAGCGCGCCGAAGACAAGGCCATAAAAATAAAAGAAGAGAACGCCGAACGCTTCTCGCGATCGTGACGAGGTTGCGGTGGCGCCCCAGAGATCCCTGATCCAGATGGCCAGGCTCATGAAAAAGCAGCCGCAGATCCAGGCCGTGAGGTAATAGATCAGGCTGCCCTGCCGGGTCATATCCTTCGTTGGATGTTTGGAAAATCGGTCCAGACTTTCACGCCGCAGAAGTGCGAGCCTTCGGTGCAGATGGGCGTTGAGATTCCAGCGCGGAGATAACAAGGCGGGCCGATATAGCGTGCGAGTTCGGGAAACACTTTGCGCACTTGCTCCACTTCCTCGATGGACGCTTGATAGATCTCTTCCTGCGCGTTGAAGCAGGTGCGCATCGTCCACTTGTGAAGCAGGTGCAGCAGCGAGCCGGATTCGACGAGGCGAATCGCTTTTGCGTTTGGCAGAAGATACAGAGCAAATTCCGCCGGAACGCCGCGATCGAGCAGTTCGTTTTTCGCGGACCACGCGTCGTGCATCGCGCGTTCGTATACTTCGCGCGCGCGCGGATTATCGCGAATCAATGCGGGAGTGATGTAGTCCGGCGCGCGCGTGTCGGCGAGGGTGAGCAGCGGCCGTGAACCGGGAACCATGCGGTGGCGCTGGTCCTGACTGTCGGCTGTGTGGCTGATTTTTTTTGCGAAAGTGAAATTCGCGTGCTGCAACGCGCGCATCAGCGGGGCGTGGACGCCGATGTTGAGCGTCTCGCGGCGGTAGGGATTGCGCGCGGGATTGAGTATGCGGTCGAGCGCTTCGGCGTCCGGACACTCCGCGGCAGTTAAACCGACAACCGCGCGATACGCGTCCGCCATCACGGAGAGCGCACGCGGAGAATAATCGACGAGCTGCGACGTGAGCGAGCCGAGCTTCGCGTCAAACTCACGCGCAAAGGCTTCGGCTCCGATCTGGCCATCGCGCGGTGCACCGGTCCATTCGACAGGCTCGTCCATCGGCGTGTTGTCGAAGCGATCGAAGAATTGCGGATCGATTTCACGGACGCGCGCGACCATCTCGCCGATCACAAGGCGCGCTTCGCTTGGCGTATCGCTTGCAGCGGACATGCGCCACAGCCGATGCAAGACGATGCCGGACAATGTGTGCACCATCGTGGTAAACGCCGCTACGGGCAGAACGTAACGCGCGACTTCGATGGCGCGCTTCTCGGACTGCCGCTCGACTTTTTGCGCGCGCTTTGGGTGCGACATCGCGCTCACGTGCCAGATATCGGAAAGAATTTCGCGCGCGGCGGGCTGGAGGAGTTGCGTCAGCTCGCGGTAGCAGTCCCAGGCGCGCGCGATGGCACGTTCGTAAATTTCACGCTCGGCTGCGCCGAATTTCGGATTCTCTGCGGTGGCCACCGGCGGGACGTAGGCTTGCGCGCGGTCGAGACGAACGTAACGCTGGCTCTGCTGCTCCGAGTTGTAAAACGGATGCGCGTGCAGGAACGACCAGACAAACTGGCGGCTGATATTTTCGAGGCCGAATTCGAAGTGTGCGTGCTGATAAACAGTGTGGTGGCCGCCGAAGTAGGTAGCGGCGCCAATGGTGACGCGCTGCTTGTCGGTGACTTCCTCAGGGCCGATCAGGCGCGGGGCATAACAAGTTCGCGCTGCGGCAATGGCGGAATCGAACGGATGTGCAAAGTAATTGCGAAGCGTGACGCGCGGCGCGGCCGTTTCGACTTGCGATTCAGACGGAGCTTCGTGCGATGGAGAAATTCGCGTGGCCATAGTTTCTGTCCGGCATTGTACTAGATTCTCGCGGTCGCGACGTTGCGGACGAAATCCGGACAATTGCTGTGAATCCGAAATGGCGTTTTTGTTGCTATTAGAAATTTGTCTTCCACTTTGTTTTGAACGACTTGAGTCAAATTCTGAAATGTCGAATGTTGCTATTAGAAATTCCGAGGCCGAAGGTTGGGTGTCGGAGAGAAATGCTTCGGCAAGCGGCGAATTGCGCGGCGGGGTCGGAATTTTTGTGTGAGAAATCGTCATTTATTTGCGATTAGAAATTTGTAATGGACTGTTTTTATGGAACTTAGGCTGAATTCTAATTCCGGATTTGCGATTAGAAAATTGTTCTTAGCCGGACAGGCTTCAGCCTGTCCTCTTGGGTTCATAGAGCGCGATGCGGTGCTGAAGTCAAGATCGGAAGAACTGGGGCTTAACAAAGGCGCACAGACGTCATTTTTCACGGGCCGCCTGCCGGCGGGGTCTGTGCCACTGAAAGGCGAAACCAAGAGCAAAAGAGCCGGCAGGATGCCGGCGCTACAGCGGTGAAAACTGAAACGCAACTGCGCCGGCGAGGGGCCCGCTTCATTTGTTCTCGGCTTTGTTCTTGTCATTGTTCCTGTGTTGGATTTTTTGTTGTTTTCCACTGCACACACTCCAGGGCAAGCATCGCACACGTCGAGATGAAAGCTTGACTGGTCGTTCGTCCAGACAAAGGACAGGTCGCTCAAGGCGGTGAAGCACAAACACAGAGAACGCAGAGCACACAGAGGACAGCCATGTTGAAAGATGGAAGATGAAAGCGAAGTCTTTTTCGGAGCTGAAGAGTCTGTGTGAGAATTCGCGAAGCATTCCCTCAGCGGCTAAAGCCGCACCGATTTTGCGCCAGTTGCGGCACGGCTCAAGCCGTGCCCTGACGTAAAACCACTGATCTCAGACGGACTCTGAAGCTCCGACGCACAATCTGAATCGCGCGCAGTGCTCGCTTCGCTCTGTTCTTGGTGCGCGCCCCGACACACAGCCGGGACGCAAAGGTCGCGCTTCGCGCGAGCGGTCTTTTTGTCGGAGCTGAAGCTCCGACCTACAAACATTTTCACGGAAGGAGACCGTGCGTGATCATCAAGCCACGACCAGGAACGACCCCACGACGAGAACAAGCGCTCGTCGTGGCTACCTGGTCAAATGCGAATGGCGCGGCGGGGGCCGCGCCATTGGCGATATCCGAGTTGTGCGAGTCGGGCCTGAGACGAGGCGCGTTCGCGATGCTAAAGCGATCGATTATTTCTTTTTTGCGCTGGCGGTGGCGGCGGCTTTGTCGGCGTACTTCTTCTGGAAGCGTTCGACGCGGCCGGCGGTATCAATCAGTTTCTGCTTGCCGGTAAAAAATGGATGGCACTGCGAGCAGATTTCGACGCGGATCAGTTCGCCTTTGCTGGTGGAGCGAGTTTGAAACGTGCTTCCGCAGGCGCAGTGGACCGTAACGGGATGATAATCAGGGTGAATTCCTTCTTTCATGAAAGGCTCCTATCGGCTGGCCGGTCTGCGTGACGATACGTTTCGGACGACACAGTCACGTCGCTAGGCCAGCGGAGAAACCTCAATTATAAGGCATGACACACGGATTTACAAATCGCGCTACTGGCCCAAAGCGGTAAGTCACGGGACGAACAAATCTGTATTCTCCACGACGAAGAACGCGATAAGCAATTATGGGCCTTGACCTAGCAGTAGTGGTGGACGTAGAATCTCGTCAATCGCACCAGCGTGCGATCTGCGGTTTTATGGTAGACTCAAATGGACGGGAGGTACCCACAATATGAGTTACGTGATTTTTGAGAAGACCGTTAGGCGCGACACTGAGCCTAGAGTAACGATCAGTACATTGGGGAGGATTCAATTCAACGCCTCTGCGTCTCGAATTCTCGACAAAAATGCCGTCGAAACGGTCCTTCTTCAATGGGACAAAGATGCCCGCAGAGTCGGGATAAAGAGCATAACCAAGAAGGATGATCGGGCGTACAAGATGCGGTATGCTAAGAAGGGCAAGGGGGCTGGTTTTGCTGCTAAGACCTTCTTGGAGTGGATCGGCCACAATTACTCTGAAACAAAGAATTATCCGTGCGAGTGGAACGAAGCCGAATCCATGTTTGAAGTAACCTTGCCGATTGAGGCTCCTAAGGCTCATACGGCGGCCCCCAGACCGATTCCTAGACCATCAAGAGGCGAAGGGGAAGCGAAGAGGCAGGCACGAGCTTCTCAATAGGTTTGTTGCGCGACAAAGGTAAAGGACTTATGAGATTAAATATCTAGTCCGCGGATTCGCTGCTAGACCTACCGATCCGTGGGCCATAAACACAAGCACCCGTCCTAGTCTTCTCTTCGCGAGGGCCTAGGACGGGCGTCGTGGTAGTGCGCAACCGAGACAGGGGTGCCCGGAAGGCATCCCTGCTCCGTAAACGTTTATATTATACCTCAATTTGTCTTGCTTTTCGCCCAGCGATCCGTCGCAGCCCTTTGATATAAGAACAAAGCCCTCTGTAACTTGAATTGCAGACGTCTGCAAATTGCGACGAAATCTGATCGGACTCTTGTGCCGAATCGAACACCTTCGCAGCTCCCGATAAACCTCCGAAATCGGAAACTGACCCCGTTACCGAAATTTCAAACTGGCCCGCTGCTGAAAATTGGGCGGCTGATCTTCAGCGAAACGCGGTGCCGACTATGTTCTGGGCGACACTTTCGGAAGGCAATGTATTTTCGTGCGTATTTTTCTAGAGTGCCTTGCCGTTTAGTGTCGATTGCTGCTGGACTTTAGCGCGGCAGAAGGGCCGAATCGAACACCGACCGCGCCACCTTTCTGCCCAGTTCCTTGCCAGCGACATGGTCAGAACGGAAATGCTGGCCCGCATAGATGCGGCTCAATCCAGCTTCCTGGCCCGCCTCCGCGAAGCTCGTGAAGTGCCGCGTCACTCCAGCCAGGGATTCTGACGTCACGTCAAACGTGAAGCGTTCCCCCAGTTCGAGCTTCAGCACTTCGGCGCCAGCCGCGCTGATTGCACTGTGCGCGCCCGGATACGATGGATCGGGGGCGGTGTTGGTGCTCAGCGGGAGCCAGCTCGGATTCGGAGATGTTTCCGGGTTACCGTCTGTGTCCGCCGCGCGAATCGCAGTTACGGGACGCCAGAAGTTGTAGAAGTATTTGGCCTCGAAGAAAGCGATCGCCGTGTCGGCGAGGGAAAAATTGAGCTGCGCGAAGAGGTGCGCCGTTCGCGGCAGGTCCAGATTGTGCCCGAGCGCTGCGGTTTGGGCGATCTCGTTCCAAAAGTCCTGAATATTGCCGTTCCAGAATTTGCCAATCTGCGTTTGGTCCGCAGTGCGAGTGGTGCTGTTGATGAATCCAAGGCTCTTCACCTCGTTGAATACATCCGTGTACTCCTCGCTGGTGAGCGCAGGCGGCGGGGCGGGGCGAAACTCATCGGCCTGCTTCAAAACGAAAGGAGTCACCTGTGGCCACTGGCGAAAATCTGCCGCGGCGAAATTCAGCGGCGTCAGCTGATAATCCCCGGGCTGGTTTCCCGGAACAAACGGCGGCAGAATGATACCCGAGCCATCATTCGCGCGCGCGGCTAGAATCGCCGCAGCCACAGTTGTTCCCACGTTGATGCCCTCGTCTTTTTCGGGCCCGTCGGGAACCTCGGCCAAGTCTTGTTGAAGTTCCGTGTCCAGTATGATTTCGAACGCTGGGTACAGGGACACTAGAACATCGTGAGCCGCCTGGTCCGCCGCCGCCGTTTGAGAGGCATGCCTGGAGACATCCGTCAAGCGGACGAGATAAGGCTCAAAGGTCCCCGCAATGTTGTCCACCGCGTCAAACATCGCGGCGTGCAGAATCGCGAAATTGCGGGTGGAATGGATCGTGGCCGGCTGCGCGCCGGGCGTTCGCACGATTTTCAGCAACGTTCGATTCCACTCGATTACCGCGTTGACGGATTGGGCCGGCGGAGCGGCGCTATTCTGCGCCGAGGCTCCAGCACTCCCGCCTGCTTGGACAGATAGACAGGCGCCGACGAGCGCCATCGTGATCAGGCTTCTCACCATCCGATTTTCTCCTTTTAGCTTAGCTTGGCTTTGTTTTGTTAGTTCAACAATACGGACCAGTCCACTCAGCCGGTGACCGGGTCCGCTCATTCCATAACCAAACGGTGAGGAGAAATATTCCCGAGTTCTTGCGGGGGGGGAATGTCAACAAATTGGATCGAGAGAGCGCGAGCCGGGCGAGGGCTTAGGGTAACAACTACATCTGCGGGTTGAACGTCGCCGTATACCTCGTTTCGAACGTCAAGGCGAAGCGTCGCCGCACGGCCCGCGCAAAGCGGCAACCAGCGCACTTGCAGAAGCGTCAAATATACAGCAGGCAAAACGAGGAGAAGAGAAGGAATTGCCTGAGAAAGAGGCCATTTATGGATACATTTGCGGAAATTCATAGCGTAGATCGTCTTACTAGTGCAGGGATGCTGTTCGAGAAAGAGTCGGAAATTCATGTGAATCATCACCCGCCCACTTTAGACGACGTTCAACGCAGAGCTCGCAGGCTTCACTACGAACATGGGGGAGTGACGGGCGGCTATACGCTGGACGATTGGCTCGAAGCCGAGCACGAAATAGAGAACACGGACGGATCGGGCGACGAGAATAGCCAACTGCATTAATCTACAGCGCCGGTTTTGAGGCGCAGGCGCCATTTTCACGGACCGCTTGCCGGCGGAGCTACGCTGCTGAAAAGCAAAAGAGCCGGCGGGACGCCGGCGTTACGGAATGGCAGCCTCGCCGACAATATGCTGCGAAGTCTGCATCGGTTTTGCTTTTTGTGCGACTGCAAGCGGCGGCATGCCAGGGTGCGGTGCTCAGCACGTTCGATCTCCAAGACATCCGTACATCAATCTGCAAGATCCGCAAGATTAGGAGACGAAGGAGCAGCCTACGCGGGAGCGACCGCCTGCGGCGGGCTGCGTGTAGGCCTTATGCAGAACGACGCGCACGGGCGGAAGAATCGGGACGTGCAGGATTGCGTTGAATTGGGCGGGTAGATCGTCGGGTTTTTCCAGCAGGAGCGCTACACCGCCATAGCCGAGGTCAACGACGGTGGCGTTGCGCTGAGTGGCTTCCGCGAGAACCGCATAGGATTTTGTGCCGGCGAGAGAGACGCGCTCGAACTTGCGATGTTCGACGCGCTGCGGGGGGCGCGGCGGTGGCTGCGTGAAGGAAGAGCCAATGGGAGGCGACGTGGGAATAGGCGGCTTCCGAATCACGGGCGGCATCTCGCGCTGCGGGGCTTCACGGGGCGCTGCTTCGCGTGACGGTGGTTCTTCGCGCGTCGGACCTTGTTCAGGAGTTTGTCCAGTAGTTTCTCGGGGCTTAGGAGTTTCTCGAGGAGCGGGTTCGCGCGGCGCAGGCGTTTCCTTCTCCTCGCGAGGCGGAAATGTTTCGAGCGGCCGCCCACGGCGCGAAAACGGCGTGGTCCCGGAGTCGCGGCCGGCACTCTTCAATTCATACAGACGCTTATCCGCCAGACCGAGCAGAGTGCGCTTCAGGTCCCCGTCCTGCGGATACACGGCGATCCCGAAATCCAGCGTGACGCCGCTGATGTCGATTTTCAGTTCCCGAATATCGTTTTCATACTGCGCGCGGATACGGCGGAGAAGCGTATTAGCCTGTTCCGGATCCGATTCCGGAAGGAGCAGCGCGAACTCATCGCCACCGATACGAAACGCGAAATCGGAGGCGCGCATTGTTTTTCTAAGCGTGGCGGCGGCCAGCTGCAGGATTTGGTCGCCCAGCAGATGTCCGCGGCGATCGTTCACTTCCTTCAACTTGTGCACGTCGAGGATCACAAACGCGAGCTGCTGACCGTAACGCTTGGCGCGATTGAGTTCCTTTTCGCTGTACTCATCGAAGAGGCGGCGATTGTAGAGACCGGTGAGCGCGTCGGTGGCAGCATTGAATTGGAGCTTCTTGAATTCGTCATACTCCATCAAGATCGGAACACGGAAAAAGTTCGTCGAGGCGAGAACGTCCACCATGGCGGTCTTGAGCGAAACGGGGCGGCCGAGACTTTCGGTGAGTTCGCGCCGGCGCGTGAGGATGCGATTCCAGTATTCATTGCTTTGCGCTTCGGTGAGATCAATTTGCGCGATCGTGCGGAAGTATTGCCGCAGGAACTGGCCGCGCACCGAGACATCGAGCCCCTCGAGGGTCTCAATCAAGAGATCCAGGAAAGAGTCTTCAGGCGACGGCTGCGGCTGGGAAGCTTCGCCGGGCATGGGCATCAATGATTTCCGAATTAGTCTATTTTTCCCTGATGTATCAGGGAACCCTGCGGGGCACGGATACTATAGCAAGGAGTAGTCCAATTGAAAGCCGCAAATCCTATGGGGATAAAACTGTAAACTGCTCTTACAAGGGTAGTTGTAAAGTTTCGGCGCCTTGTGACAGGTGTTTCCGATGTGGAGCTTCAACCGAGTGAGAAAACGATTCGCCTTTTCGCCTATACAGCTGCACTATTTTGGAAGGGATGAGGAAGTTTCGTGAAGAAATATCAACCAATCGGCTTGAGGAACTCAACGCCAATCAACTGAACGTCACCCGCCTCCTGGGTGCGCTTAACCTTGGCCTGAATAGGGGGCATGCCCGAGGGCACGAGAGCCGACGATGTGATCGAGGGCGCAGGGATGGTAAGAGTGATCGTCTCATTGGCCGCCAAAGGGCGCGGGCTCGTTATGAATGCCCCGTTGCCACTGATATCGAGGGTTTTAGCGAGCTCGAGGAACTGCTCGCCATAGGCATCTTTGCCTCGGATGAACATGGGCACCTGGAGGCGGAGCCTTTGGAATCGCCTACGCTCTTCGTATGTTTGCACGGCACCAACGTGGTGTTGGGTTACGGTTTCTTTAAGGGACATTCACTCGGTACCCCGGTTTTAGTACTGCTCTAACTCGCAATTTGAATGCAAGTACGCTCGCACAGTCGTATAAATATTTGTGACCTTTGTTTTCAATGAGATACAGGTTGACAAAAAAACGGCAGCGGGATGACTCGCGGTCAGGATTGTTATTTTTCGCCCGGTTGTTTCCTCTAATGTGCAAAGTAGAACGCATTTACCATTGACACTTTTTTTTCCCTTTGCGAGCATGAAGTCCCTCGGGCGCAGCCCCCGCTCTTTCACCCTAGCTCCAGCGAAAGAGTGGTGTCTTCGCATTCGACTGGGATGGCCTAGGAGACTCTTTCTGTCCAACGACGTAGCAATGGACCAGCCCGCCAACGCCCCGGCCGTTTTGAGCTTGGTTTCAAGCCTGTTGGACGCATTTGACCGGCCACTGCTTGTGGCGAACCGCGGCGGTAGGATTTTGTTCACGAATCTCCACGCGCAGGACATGTTGAGTATCCGCGGGCTCGACGTCAACTCCGATCTAAATATCTTCACCGAATTTTTGAACACTGACGGCAAAAGCGTCTTGAGCCAACTGCAGGGCGGAGAGCAGGAGGTAAGTCTTCCCTTCGCGCAGGCCGATGGCAAGGGGCGCGCGCGCGTGCGTTGGCTGCCCGAGCCCGATTGGCTCGTCATTTACATCGAACCCGCACCGGCGGATGCGCCCGTAGACGAAGCGGCGATGCGGCAGACGGTGCAAGAATTGATGCAGGAGCGCGAGATCACTTATCGAAATCTTCTCGCGGCTTACCTGCGGCTGCAGGAAGCGAATCGTCAGAAGACAGTATTCCTGGCGTCGGCTGCGCATGAGCTAAAGACGCCACTGGCGGTGATGAAGGGCTACTACGATTTATTGCTCTCGGGATCGCTGGGAAAGCTGACCGAACGTCAGCGCGAGATCGTGCAGGATTCGAAAGAGAGCTGCGACCGGCTTGTACGGCTGGTCACCATGTTTTTGAATTACTCGGCGCTCGAAAGCGGCAAGCTAGTATTGCAATTGCGGGACAATGACCTACGGGATTGCGTGACGGACCTGACCTGCCGCTGGCAGGACGCGTTCAAACGAGCAGATGTTCATCTCGATGTCAAAATGTCCGCCCAGATGCCGCACTTCAAATTCGATTACCAGAAAGTGCAGCAGTGCATGGCAAACCTGCTCGACAACGCGCTGAAGCATACGCCGGCCAGCGGGACTGTGACGTTGCGGGCGGAACAGCATTTCTGGGAACGGCGGATTTCCGATGCGCCGCCTTCGACGGAGCGGCGGCGCGGAACGGGCGGGCGTTCGAATAGCATGTTGATTTCAGTGACCGACAGCGGAGCGGGAATCGCGGCGGAGTATCACCAGGAAATCTTCGAGGAGTTCGTGCGCGTCGACCCGTCTTCGTCGGGCATGGGCCTCGGGCTGGCGATTACGAAGAGATTGATCCAAGCCCATCGCGGCAAAGTATGGGTGGATAGCGAAGTGGGACGCGGAAGCACGTTTTCATTTTTGCTGCCGATGAATACAGAGTAGACGAGAATACTTAATTGGAGCGACAATGCTCCCCGGGATAAATGATGGCCAACAAAGAAAAAATCCTAGTTGTGGATGATGAGCCGAGCATACGGAAGTATCTGCAAACGCTGCTCGAGGTGGACGGTTTTGCCGTAGAAGCGGTGCCGAGCGGCAAGGATGCGCTGCAGAAAATCGGCGCGGGCGAACGTCCGGATTTCGTGATCCTGGATGTGCTGATGCCGGAGATCGATGGACTCGAGACTTTGCGGCAGCTGATGCAACTGGATCGCACGCTCAACGTCATCATGCTTTCGTGCTCGAACGAAGTGACGACGGTGGTGGAAGCGATACGGCTGGGCGCGCTCGACTACCTCACCAAGCCTTTCGAAAAGCCGGAGCTGGATGCCGCTTTCCTGAAGGTGCGCCAGAAGCAGCAACTGCGTTCGGAGAACCAGGCGCTGCGGGAATACTGCGAACAACTTACCGAGGACCTTTCGTTTCTCGCATCCAGTCCGCAGATGCTGAAAATCCGGCAGCAGATCTTGCAGATCGCGCCGGTGGACGTGCCGGTGTTCATCAGTGGGGAGAGCGGCGTAGGCAAAGAAGTGGTGGCGCGGATGATTCATCTGCGCTCGATGCGGCGGCAATTGCCGTTTATCAAAGTGAACTGCGCGGCGCTGCCAGGCGAGCTGCTCGAATCGGAATTATTCGGATACGACCAAGGAGCGTTCACCGGCGCGGTGCGATCGAAGCCGGGTAAATTCGAATTGGCGAATAAGGGCACAATTTTTCTGGACGAGATCGCCGAGATGAGTCCGCACCTGCAGGCGAAGCTTCTGCACGTCCTGCAGGACGGGCAGTATTCACGACTTGGAGCGAGATCGGTGGTGAACGTCGATGTGCGCGTGCTGGCCGCGACGAATATGGACGTGAAAGAAGCGATGCGCACCGGACGCTTTCGCGAGGATTTGTATTACCGGTTGAATGTGCTCTCGATTCATATTCCACCGCTGCGAGAGCGGACGTCGGAGATTCCGCTGCTGTTCCGGCATTTCCTTGTGAAGTATGCGGAGAAATATCAGAAGCCGGCGGTGGAGCCTTCGAAGCATTTGCTGGAGGCAGCCCTGCGTTATCCGTGGCCGGGCAATTTGCGCGAGCTCGAGAATTTCGTGAAGCGCTACGTGATTCTCGAGGACGACGAAGGGAGCTTCCGCGAGCTCGTCGAGATGACGGGGCAACAGCATCGGACCGCGCCGCGCGAAGAACCGGTTGTGCCGAAAGAGCAAGGTTTGAAAGCGCTCGTGCGCGGCTTGAAGGATGAAGCGGAGATGGAAGCGATCGCCGACGCGCTGGACAAAACAAACTGGTGCCGCAAGGATGCGGCGAAAATGCTGGGCATCAGTTACAAGGCGTTGCTATACAAAATGCGGCAGTTCAATCTGGATTCGGGCCGCGGTTCGCGCAATGCAGCCGCGAGGGCTGCAAAGGAAGCGGCGTTGAAAGCGGCTGCCAACGAAGCTGCCGCAAAAGAGACGGCGCCCGCGACTCCGGTGGTGCGCGGCTCATAAGGAAGCGAACAAAACCGCGAGAGATTTTTCGCAAGCAGTGCGCGGTGATGAAGGTGCGTTGGCGTTTTTCCCGCTGTCAATTCATCAAAAAGTACGCGGAGTACTAGCGCGAGTCGTAGGCAGACCCTGGTCCTGTGCCCTGAAAAAAGTTGCATATCAAGAGCGACACACTCTAAAGAAATATCCCTACACATCGTCTTCGGCTTGGTCTAGTATTGCGCTCCGAAATGGGTCATTTTCCCTACGCGGTTGACAGACCGTTCTTGCCCGTGATTTCGAGGAATCTTAATCGCTGTTTCCAAAGGCCTTGATTGGCGGACAATATTTGGCGGCGTTGCGCACACAAGATTCGGGATTCAGTACTAAGTGCAGCGGGCGCAAGCCAAGTCTCGCCAATTCTTTGGAATGGCGATTGCTACTGTAAGTGACGGGGTTGTGTACTCTAATCCAGTCCTGGAGGAGCAGCGGGAATGACGGAGCGTCGTTTGGCCCGCCGGTACGACTTATCGCTACCGGTAAACGTTCGCCTGCCGATTACGCGAGAGCCTGGCACACATGATGGCCAGACTCGAGATATTTCCACGCGCGGCGTTTACTTCATCATGCAAAAAGAACTTTCTCCCGGCACTGAGGTCGATTTCACACTCACGTTACCGGCCGAAATCACACGAGGATCGGAAGTATTTGTCCGCGCCCATGGACGAGTGGTGCGCGTTGATAAACAGCGCGACGACGAACTCGAATCGATCGGAGTGGCGGCTGTGATCGAGCGCTACGACATCATTCGGGGCGACGGTGCTCGCGTTTAGAAATCTGATGCCTGTGGGCCTCCGCTGCGAATAACAGCTGTGTCTTTCTCTCCTGAGTCACGGTCGCAGATGCCATTTTGTGTCTTGCGAACCTCCAATCCGCCACGCGTCCCGAAATTCTATTGCGTTTTTCAGGGCACTGGGCCTAGCATAAACGTAACTTATCATAGGAGGGTCCGATGAGAATCGCGGACCTGATTTCATCTCGCCGGGAAGTCTATTCAATACCGGAGGAAACAACCGTTTACGACGCCGCCCGATACTTGCGTCAACGGGAAGTGCGCGCCGTGGGCGTTTGCGACAAGCATGGAGTGCTGCAGGGCGTTGTGTCGCAGAGCGACGTATCCGACAAGGTCGCAGCGGAAAATAAATGTCCGGCGTGGATGCGTGTGACGGAAATCATGACGCGCGAACTTGTGACTGCAACTCCAGATACATCGCTTGAGGATTGCCTTCGCCTGATGGAGCAGAATGGCATCTATCACCTGGTGGTTCTAGATCACGAGAAGGGCTACCAAGGAATGATCTCAGTTACGGACCTTCTGAAACTGTTTGCTTCGGACCAAAAAGCGCGCGCCGATATGCTTGAGGCCCTGATTTTCCCACAGCGGTAGACTCGGCCTCCGCCAGTAATAGAACCCCTAAGCCCTTGTTGTTGAGGCATCTACGTCTCTCAGAAGGGAAAGTGGCTTCCCGAAAGAGATAACTACTTTCTTTTCCATCCGACGTTTCGCTTCCAATTCGCGCCGATATGGGATTTGGCGCTCGATGCGAGTACTATTCATCGCCTCACGGCATGACATAAGTGGCTGAAACAAAACGGATCTATTAACCACAGTACCGACTTGAGACGTTTGGCGGCTTATGTGCATCCCGGTCTGCGAACGCCGATCGTGGCTCGGGGGGCCCACACCTCAAATGGCATCTGCGGCCGAAGCAAGATTGACCTCGAGCCCCCATCCCATCGAACTACCGCCTGAGCACATCTATTTTGGACCTTCCGAGACGATGCAGGCGGTGCGGCAGAAGGTGTTGCGCGCCGCGGGCTTGAACGTCCCTGTTCTGGTCCTCGGCGAGAGCGGCACCGGCAAGGAGGTGCTGGCGCGCTTCATTCACGAACGTTCTCCCTGGCGGGACGGCCCGTTCGTAAAGGTGAATTGCCCAGCGATTCCAGGCACGCTGCTCGAAAGCGAGTTGTTCGGATTCCAGAAGGGATCGTTTACCGGGGCGCATGCGTCGAAACCCGGCCGCATCGAGCTCGCGCAAGGCGGGACACTTTTCCTGGATGAGATCGCCGAGCTCGACGCGAGCCTGCAAGCAAAGCTGCTGCACGTTCTGCAGGACGGCCATTTTACAAGCATCGGCGACCACGAAGAGAAACGAGTGGATGCGCGCGTGATCTGCGCAACCAACCGAAAGCTGCGGCGCGAAATCGAAACGGGCGGGTTCCGGGCCGATCTTTTCTATCGCATCAACGTGATCAGTATCACGCTTCCGCCACTGCGCGAGCGCAGCGACGATATTCCATATCTCGTCGAGTATCTGCGGCAGCAGTTCAACCGCCGCTACCAGCGTGACGCGCGCCCGGTGTCGCGCGAAGTGTTGCAGCTCCTGCAGCAGCGGACCTGGCCCGGCAATGTCCGCGAGCTAGAGAACTGTCTCGCGCGTTACGTGATTCTCGGCTCCGAAGAAGCGTTTCATCTGGAACGCACGGAAGACGAGAAGAAGCCGTTTCATTTCTCTTACGAGGTCTCTGAAGACGGCAAGATCCCGCTCAAGCGATTCGCGCAACAGGTGACGCGCCGGATGGAGCGCGATTTGATCTTGAAGGTCCTGCAGGATAACCACTGGAACCGCAGGAAGTCAGCGGAAGTGCTCAAGATCAGTTATCGCGCACTTTTGTATAAAGTTCGCCAAGCTGGTCTCCCGGCCAAGCGCCTGCAGCGAAAGAGCGACGAAGGGTCCGGCCCGCTCGATCGCGACAACCGTTCCAGGGCAGAATCCGACTAACCCCTTTCGTTTCCATTCGCCCGCCTCCTGCCCACAATAGTCTCGCCTATCCGCAGGCTTCTCTTTGGGTTCGCCTTATCGTGCACCCCCCGTATCTGATCGGAAATCGTTCGCGTCGAGTTCCTTGCCCTGCCAGAACAATTTCGCTAGCCTGAAGCCCTGAACTAGGATGGCCAAAAACTCCGCTAAACCGCATCTGAAAGTCTGTCTGCTCTCCCCGCACCCGATGGTGCTCGACGAGTTCAACCGCCTGCTGTCGGAGTCGGGCTTCCAGATGGTGTCCCGCCAGCTGGACTCGATGCTGGCGCCGGACTTGCGGAATCTCGATGTTCCGAACGCCAGCGTGTATGTGATTGATGCGCACGCGGCCCGTCAGGCGACAGGAGCGTTGCTCGGAAATATCCTCGACAAGCATTCCGCGGCGCGGCTTTTAGTGGTTGGCGACAAGCTGAAAGAAGCGGATGCCTATAGCCTGCTCCGGCAGGGAGTGAAAGGGATTTTGAACTACGCAGAAGCTCGCGAGCAGCTTCCGCGGGCGTTGCCGCTTGTCGCGGCGGGTGGTTTTTGGGTGCCGCGCAATGTGCTTTCGCGTTTCGTTGACTCGATTCTCAGCACCACGCAGGGCCGGCGGCTGCGGAGCGATTCACCCGCCGAGCTGAGCCGGCGCGAACAAGAAGTGCTCAGCGGCTTGCTCGAAAATTTAGCGAACAAAGAAGTGGCGGATCGCTTGCACATTTCCGAACGCACCGTGAAATTCCACGTTTCGAATCTGCTGGCAAAATTCGGCGTCCGCCGCCGCGCCGACTTGATTTTGCTATGCTACCAGCGCCGCGCCCCGAACTGATCGACTCCGCCGCTCTTTCCAGTCTTCATTGCCCGTGCAGCCGCTAGAGAATCTCGGCCAGATGAGCAGTGAAGAACTACGCTTGCCCCGGGCGAGGTCGCGACCGGCCGGACGCGTCCGTTAGCGCCTTGGTTGATGGGAGCATCGCTGGTTCGCTGCTATAATTCTTTCCGCGCATTTCATCATTTCGGAATGCCTGCCAACAGCATGGCGACCTTTTCCATTGAAAATTTCGGGTGCCGCGCCACCGACGCGGATGCCGCGGCGCTGCGCAGCGATTTACTTGCGAACGGGCTTGCGCTTGTCGAAGAGCATGCTCGCGCGGACGTCGTGGTGCTGAACACATGCACCGTGACGGCGGCGGCCGATGCGCAGGCGCGCGAAGCGGTCCGCAAGATTCATCGCGCGAATCCCGCGGCGCGGATCATCGTCACTGGCTGCTATGCACAGCGCGCGCCCGACGAGATTGCGAAAATCGAAGGCGTTGGTTTCGTGGTCGGCAATTCGCACCAAACGGAAATCGCGCGCCTGGTGTGCGAGTCGCTTGAATCGCCAGCGACATCGAATTCGGCAATTCGCTCAGATAGCTCCTCCGGAGCGTTCCTTTCGCTTGCGGGAATTGACAGCGACGCGATGTCGCTTGCGCGCGGACCAGCCAAAATTTTGACCGGTGATATTTTTGCCCAGACGGCTTTTCAAATCGCGCCCGCGGAGTTTGCCCAAAGCGGACGGACGCGCCCGATTCTGAAAATCCAGGACGGCTGCAACAATCGTTGCTCCTATTGCGTGATTCCATTTGTCCGAGGAAAAAGCAGGAGCCTGCCACCAGACGTGGTGGTTTCAGAGGTTTGGAAACTGGTCGACGCAGGGGCAAAGGAAGTCGTTTTGAGCGGGATCAATCTCGGCAGCTATGGCCGGGACCTCACGCCGCGCGTGGGTTTAGTCGAAACGGCCCGGCGCATTCTCGAAGAAACAAGCCTGGAACAGATGCGATTCAGCTCGATCGAACCGCAGGACGTCACCGAGGAATTCGTCTCGCTCGTTGCTTCATCGGCGCGGATCGCGCCGCATTTTCACATCCCGCTGCAATCGGGCTCGGATCGGATCCTGCGCGCCATGCATCGCTGGTATCGCGCCGAACATTACGCGGAGCGCGTCCACCTGATTCATCGGCATTTGAACGATGCGGCGATTGGCGCGGACGTGATTGTTGGATTTCCCGGCGAAACGGATGAGGGGTTTCAGTCCACGGTCGATTTCATCGAGCGCTTGCCGTTGGCCTACCTTCACGTTTTTTCATTTTCGGCGCGTCCGGGAACTGAAGCGTCAAAGTTCACTCCGCAGCAGCACGTTGCGCCCGGCACGATTCGCGAGCGCGCCCGGTTTCTGCGCGGCCTCGGCCAAAGGAAAGCGGAAGCGTTTCGCGCGTCACAGGCCGGACGAATGTTGCGCGCGCTTACGCTCGCGCGCAGCGGCGAAAATTGGACAGAAGCGCTGACGGGGAATTACCTCAAGGTGAAAGTCGCGGGAAGACGGCCGCCGAACGAGTGGTGCGACGTTCGAATCGACGGAAATTCCTAGGCTGCGCGATGCGTCCTCACCGGGCGTTCTCAAAAATCACTTCAGCGAGTGCGAGATTTCCGCTGTGCGTAATCGTCAGTGAAATGTTCTTCACGCCCATTTTGTCAGCCCGTTCGCGTGCGACGCCTTGGAGCTCCAACGTCGGCTTTCCGCCTGCTTCGCGGATAACTTCGATATCGCGCCACCGCACTCCCGCGCGCCAGCCCGTTCCGAGAGCTTTCATCGCCGCTTCTTTCGCGGCGAAGCGGCCGGCATAACGTTCGAATTTATTCCGATGGCTTTCGCAATAAGCGGCTTCGCGAGGGGTAAACAGACGTTCGATCAGCGCAGCGCCATGCCGCGCGATGGCCGCTTCGATGCGATCGATTTCCGCGATGTCCAGCCCCAGTCCGACGATCAAGCGCCCTCTGCTTTTCAAAAGCGCCACACCTGATACGTGAAACGCGAGCGGCCCTACAGCGCGCCGCGATTATACCTAGCCGCGATTATATCTATAATTGACCGGAGTCAATTGGTGGCAGCTGAACAGGCTACGCGATTGGAGAGATTACGAGTGTCCACGAGAAGCGGTGGGACAAAATCAGCGGTACGCAATCGTTCGGCAGCAAAGCGGGGCACATCCGTTAGTGCCAAGTGGAATCTACGCCGAGCCTGCGGCTTGCAAATCCTTGAAGCGCCTGAGTTCAGGCGGTTCAACTGGCTCGTTCACGGCTTCAGCACAAGACCGGGCGGCTCAAGCGAATTGAAAGCACTTCGTGACGAGCGAGATACTTGCGAAAAAGTGCTCAACCTCGGCTTCACGGAGTGGGATCCACGCGCGCGTGTTCTTGAGAATCGCGAGAAGTTCTTCCGGGCGATCGGCGCGAGCAAAATGCGGATTGTCGCACTGCGGCAGATTCATTCCGACATTGTCAACGTAGTTGATTCTGCAAAGGAGGCGCTCGGCGAATCGGATTCGCGCGAGGCAGCGCCTCAAGGCGATGCCCTCATCACGCGCGAGCCAGGCGTTCTGCTCGTCGTACAAACCGCCGACTGCATTCCGATCCTGCTCGCGGATCCGAAGCGCCGCGCGATCGCTGCGATTCATTCCGGCTGGCGCGGCACAGTCCGCCGCATTGCGGCAAAAATGCTGGGGAGGATGCAACTGGAGTTCGGCACAAAACCGAAAGACGTGGTCGCTGCGCTCGGCCCCGGCATCGGCCAGTCGTGCTATGAAGTAGGCACTGAAGTGGCGGCAGAATTTCAGGCGCAGTTTCGAGACGCGCGCGACTGGTTTGAAGGTCCGTTCGACCGGCTCGCGGACAGCGATAACGACCCCAACTGGCTCCCCTGGCTCACCATGAAGCCGCCGGGGCATCAGCCGCCGCCTCCGCGCGTTCAACTCGACCTGATCGCCGCCAACCGCGCCATTCTCGAAGCGGCCGGGATCCCCGCGCGGAATATCTCGTCATCCGGCCTCTGCACGGCGTGCCGCACCGATCTCTTCTTCAGCTTCCGCAAAGAACGCACCACGGGCCGCATGATGGCTGCGATCGGCATTCGCTGAGAGAATTCGAAGCTAGATTTTCACTACTGTGAAATCTGGGTGAGATTCGACGTCGCTGCGCCCATTTCCATCAGCGCCAGCTGCCCGCAGGCAGCCATCACATCCTGACCGCGCGAATAGCGTACGAACACGCGCGTCCCTTTGTCTGCAAGGGTTTTTTGAAATGTTTCAATGCGCGCCGGATCGGGCTTGGCGTATGGCAGATCGCCGGGATTCCATGGAATCAGATTCACTTTTGCGCGCAGATTCGCAAGCAACTTCACTACGCGCCGCGCATCATCGATTGAATCGTTGAATCCGCCAAGCAACACGTACTCGAATGTCAGATGCTCCCACGGCCGCAGCGGGTAGCGGCGGCACGCTTCGAGCAGCGCTTCGAGCGGATATTTGCGGTTGATAGGCATGATTTCGTTGCGCTGCTCGTTCGAGGAAGCGTTCAGCGAAACCGCGAGCTTCGGCCGGACCTTTTCCCGCGCGAGCCGTTCGATGCCGGGAACGATTCCGCTCGTTGAAAGCGTCACATGCTTCGGCGAGGTGGCCATGCCATTCGGATCGAGCAGAATTCGTAGACCTTCCATCACCGGGTCGAAATTCAGCAACGGTTCACCCTGGCCCATTAGGACGACGTTTGTCTGCGGCTTGAGCGCCTGGCGATTGTCCTCCAGCGCGATAAGTACCTGGCCGATAATTTCGCCCGCAGTGAGGTTGCGAATCAGGCCGAGCGTTGCCGTCAGGCAGAAATGGCAATCGACTGCGCATCCGGCCTGAGTCGAAATGCAAATCGTTTGACGATTCTCCTCGGGCATGAACACCGTTTCGATCGTCGCAGACGTCAGCGAGCGGTCATTTGCCTCCGAATCATTGGCCGCCGAATCCTTAGGCGCCGCCTCGAGCGCGAGAACATAGCGTATGGTGCCGTCATCCGAGCAGTGCTTGCGGATGATTCTTGGCACTTCGATGGCTGCTTCGCGCGCAAGGCGTTCGCGAAGTTTCGCCGGAAGATTCGTCATGCCCGTGAAAGCCAATCGTCGCTCGGCGTATAGCGCGTGATAAATTTGCGCGCCGCGGTAAGCGGGCTCACCGAGCCATTCAAGGAACGCGCGCAGCTCTTCCGGGGATTTCCCCAGCAGGTTGCAGGGGCGAGTGAATGCGCTTTCGGGAGTCTGCGATGCCATCCTGTTTTGATGATAGCACGCCGCAGATTCGTGATTTTTTGTCTCCGGGTGAAACGCGGAGAGATATAATAGAGCGTTTGGAACAGGTGTTTATGCGCGATGGAGGTAAACGCGATGGAACAAGTGACGATGGAACAACTGACAATCGATGAGTGGGCAAAGCAGCTGTGCAACATCCCAAAGCAGGACTTCACGATTCCGCGCGTGCTAAAATTTACGCAAGAAAAGGCGATTCGCCCGGAGACTCTGGCGCCGTATCTTTTCTACGCCAAAAGCCACTACACCCGGAATCTGATCTATAAATGCGAGCTCTTCGAAATTCTTGCGATCTGCTGGAATGTGGGGCAGGTAAGCCGGATTCATAATCATCGCGACCAAAATTGCTGGATGGTAACGCCCATCGGCCGGCTGCGCGTCCAAAATTTCCGCGTGGAGAACCGCGATATGGTGCATGGCGCCTGCAAACTCGTCCCCACTGATTTTTACGAAATGGATGCGACTCATCCGGCCGTCGTTGCGCCCGAAGAGCCGGTGCACCAGGTGCTTAACCTCCCGGAATTCGGCGCGCAAGCGACGAGCATTCACATCTATTCCTATCCGTACGCGAGCTGCGAAGTATATTCGATGGAGCGCGGATCGTACGCCGACGTTCCACTGCACTATTCGAGCGAATATGGCAAGTTATCGCCCGACGAAAAATTGATGTAGCGCGGAAAACCGGAAAGTGCAATTTTTACACTCGCAACTGCACCAACTTGGTTGCAGCAAAAAGCAGTTTTGGGGGTTCCGGGTCGCCTGGCGGACCATTTTTAGACGATTTTTATCGGTGGCGAATGCGAGGCGAAGATTTTAGGTCATCAGAGCCGGGCAGCGGCGAAGGATAGGTGATGTGGGAGCGTTTTGCTGCCGGTACAGAGGGCACGGCGTGCCGTGCCCCTACTGAAAAAAGTGAATGGAAACTTGCTGGGGCGCTGCTGATGACTTTGAATTTGGTGCGTGCGAGAATTCAGGCCCGAGATCGACACTGGCAATATGGCTGAGGCGAAAAACTTGGTTCAGAAAGAAGTGCTGCCGAATGGGCTCGTGATTCTCACCGAGCCGATGGAGCACATGCATTCCGTTTCGGTGGGAATCTGGCTGCGCGCGGGTTCGCGCCGCGAGCCGGCCGCGCTGAACGGCATCTCGCATTTCATCGAGCACATGGTGTTCAAGGGCACCGCGCGGCGCACGGCGGAGGATATCGCGCGAGAGGTGGATAGTGTGGGCGGAATGCTCGACGCGTTCACCGCGAAGGAAATGGTTTGCTTCAATACCCGCGTCCTCGACGAGCATCTCCCTAAAGCGTTCGATGTGGTTGCGGACATGGTTCGCGAGCCGAAATTCGCGAACGAAGATATCGACCGCGAAAAGTCCGTGATCCTCGAAGAAATCCGCATGACGCAGGACAACCCCGAGGATCTGGTGCACGAGCTCTTCACGCAGAATTTCTGGACGCCGCACGCAATCGGAAAGCCGATTCTCGGCACGCCCGAAACGGTTTCGGCATTCACGCGAGATACGCTGGACACCTGGTTTCGCTACTGGTACGCGCCGAATCATATGGTAATCACCGCGGCAGGGCGGCTGAGCCACCAACAGCTTGTGGATCTCGTCGCCGAACGGTTCGCCAAGCTTGCACCGTCGTCCAATGGCACTGCCGATTCCGTTCCGGTAGCTGCTCCGCACATCACGCTGCGGACAAAACACGAACTCGAGCAGGTACACCTTTGCATCGGCGTTCCAGCGCTGCCAATGACGGACGACCGCCGCTTTGCTGTTTCCGCGCTCAACAACGTGCTGGGTGGCGGCATGTCGTCGCGGCTCTTCCAAAATATCCGCGAAAAGCAAGGCCTCGCCTATGCGATTTTCAGCGAGATGAACTCTTATCGGGATTCCGGATCTCTTTCGGTCTACGCGGGCACATCACTCGACACTGCGGGACAGGTTGTGCGTTCTGTGCTCGATGAATTCCGCCGGATCAAGGACGAGCCAATTCCGGAAGAGGAGTTGCGCCGCGCAAAGGATCATCTGAAAGGTGCGACGCTGCTTGCATCCGAAGGCACCGGCCAGCGGATGAACAGCCTCGCGAGATACCATCTCTACTTCAACCGCTATTTTTCTCCAGCGGAACTGATTGCGCTGCTCGAAAAAGTCACGCGTGAAGACATCCAGAAAATCGCGCAGGAATTCTTCCAGCCCGAGCGCCTGGCTGCCAGCGTCGTGGGCAATCTCGACGGCTTCGAATTGACCCGCGACCAGCTCACCTTCTAGCACGCTTTACTTTACGTTGTCTCGCATGGATACAGCACAGATGCGGGCTCCGCGCGCACGGCATGCCGTGCCCCTACTGCGAAAATCGCAGGAAGCCGCTTCGATTCGCAATGACGCGTAACGGAAACGGCGTCGAAGCGAGTTCGTATTGACCTTGCGGCAGCAGTTTGCCATCATCCTTTGCGAAGCTGGTGCGGCGGGGGCACGCCCGGCGGACGGAGAGAGCGCATCGCGTTCCGCATCTCGATTCTAGCTTCGGGCAGTGCGGGCAACTCCACGTTGCTTGAGACCGAACACACCGCTCTCCTCGTTGATGCAGGACTTGGAAAAAAAGAGATGCTGCGGCGCTTTGAGGCGCTCTGCCGCCAGAAACCCGACCACCTCGACGGTATCCTGATCTCCCACGAGCACTCCGATCATTCGGGCGGCCTCCGCCAGTTGCAGCGCGTGTGGAAATGCCTCGCGTTTCTTACCGAGCCGACGCACCGCGAAATTCAGCGCATGCTCGAAGATCAGGGCATCAAGAAAACGATTGATCACGTGCAGTACGTGCATCCCGGCGAGAAATTTGAAATCGGCGATATCGAAGTGACGCCGTTTGCGATTCCGCACGACGCATCCGACCCGGTGGGCTACTGTTTCAAGGCCAATGGAATCAAGGTTGCCATCGTCACCGACCTCGGCTATTTGCCGGAGCTGGTGAAGCACCATTTGCGCGAAGCCGATTTTCTGATTCTGGAATCGAATCACGATCTCGAAATGCTGAAGGTTGGCCCGTATCCCTGGCACATCAAGCAGCGCGTGATGAGCCGCACGGGGCATTTGTCCAACGCAACGGTGAGCGACTTTTTGGCGGATTGCGAAGTGTTTGACGGACGAGCGCGCCATCTCGTTCTCGCGCATCTTTCCGAGCAGAATAACAACCCTTCCGTAGCGCGCATTTCTGCTGAAGAAGCGCTGGGACGGCGCTCGGCTGAGTTTTCTTTTAGCGGTACCCTGCACATCGCATCGCAGCACACACCGCTTGGGCCGTTTGAGTTGTAGCGCCTCTCCGAAAAGCGCCGATAAGAACGAATTCATGGGCGAGGCAAGCACTACGCCTCGTGCTGCGTTTTGGCGTTGGCACAGGCCCTTCGGTTCTCAGGGTAAACAGGATTGCCTGTGCTACTGAACGACGACGACGAAAAGAACGAAACCGCGATGTTTTGCCAAGAATCGGTGAGCTGTGCCGCGTTTTTGCGCAGGCGCAGGCTGAAGCCGACGCTACTGAGATTCTTCGCGGGCGGTAAGACTTGCGAAGAACATGTCGTGCATCGGCCGGGTGGTGCCGTCGGCGAGATCGGCGTCGCGCACAATGGCAACGCGCGCTTCGAACAGGCTCTCAGGATTCACCGCCACGCCCGGCGCCACTTCAATCTGAACTAAATCTTCGCCACGATGCTGTCCCGATGCAGCTTCCCGCAGTCCCTGGCACTGGTAGCAGAGGCCCGTTTTGTTGATGAGGGCGCAGAGGCCGTCGAAAGCCTCCGTCATCCTGGCGCGCGCGTCCGACAAGCGATGCCGGAAAACCGGCTCTGAAACGCGCAGAATTCCCGCGCCTTCTTCCGCTGTGAATCCGAGAACTTCTTTCAGCATCACAGCAGCCTGCTGTTCCGGTGATAGAGTGCGCGCGATGCACGAAAAGCAAAACGCGATATGCTCGCGAGTCTCGTAAGTGAATCCCGGCTGCGCCATCATGTTCTGCAAGCCGACGTAGTTCTCCGGGCTTTTCTTTGCTTCCCGCTCGCCAATCAGCTGCGCTTCCACGCGCCAGCGCTTCTTCGATCGCAAATGGTCAAGGCACACGTGCGTAGCGATGCCGAAAAGCCAGCTCTTGAATCGCGCTTCGCCGCGATATTCGCGGAGGTTTTCGAGCACGCGCACGAGAACATCCTGCAGCAAATCTTCGGCATCCTGTCGCTGCGTGACCATGCGATAGATGTAGCCAAAAAGCGGCTTGCGCCACGGCTCGACGAGCGAGCCAAACGCGGCGCGGTCGCCCTGCTGGGCGCGTTCGACAAGCTTCAACTCTTCTTCCGGTTCGTTTTCCGACGGGCGCGGCGGCTGTGAATGGCTTGCCATTGTGGCTCTCCTTTGCAACGGGCTACTTTTGCGATCGGGTCTCGGAGGTTCGGGCCGCGACAGTCTACATCGGTTCGGCAGACTGAGGCGGCCCGCGAGACATCCTCGTTTTCGATCACACTGTAGCTTTTCGATCACACTGTAGCTTGAACGCACGCTACGACTTCATCAGCACCTGGCAAAGCTGCAGCCGGTTGCCCGATGGATCGCGAAATGTGGCAAGCTTCACCATCCCCGGAATTTCTTCCGTCTTGCCTTCGAATTTCACGCCGCCTGATTCAAGGCGTTTGCGTTCGCGCTCGATATCGTCGACGCGCAAAACGATAGTTGCGCCGGGCTCCCGGGAAGTGACGATTTGCCTGCCGGATAATCCAATTGACGCTTCGCCTTCGCCACCGCTAAATTCGGCCCATTGCTCGACTTCAAGCGTTTTCTTGAGGCCGAGCACGTTGCCGTAGAATTTCTTCGCTTGTTCCAAGTCGTTCACGCTGAACCACGAAACAGTCACTTTCATCGTATTTCTCCTTTTCGATTAGTTTCGTCCTGCTGGTAGCTATGTCGTTTGGCCGCGGAGTTTCCGCCAACTAGCAGAAACGAAGGGAGTTGAGTACGATCGCGCCGCCGGTCCTGCGTGTCGCGCCAAATTGCACTGAGCTAGTCAGTGTGGATGAGTTATAAGAGACGTTATGTCCACTGGTGAAGGCTCTCCGCAAGACAATCGATTTACGGTGATTGCCGTGTCGGCATTGGCGTGCATCCTCCAGGACGTTTTGCATGAAGGGTTGGGCCATGGCGTGACGGCGTGGCTGAGTGGAGCGCGGCAGGTGACCGTGAGCACGGTCGCCGTGCAGAGCGATATTGAGACGCGATGGGTGTCCGCGAACGGCACTCTCGTCAATCTTTTTTTCGCCGCGATCTTTTGGCTCCTCCTCCTCAGGCCGCAGCGATATAAACCGACCACACGCTATTTTCTCGTTCTTGCCATGGCGGGCAATCTGTTCACGGGTACAGGCTATTTTTTCTTTTCCGGCGTTACCAATTTCGGCGATTGGGCAGCGGTGATCCGGGGCTTGCAGCCACATTGGATGTGGCAGCTTGGGCTCGTTGTGGTAGGCGTGGCTTCGTACTATGCATCTATGTTGCTGGTAGCCGCAAAGCTCAAGCCATTCCAAGAAAAAAATCAGACTTCACGACGGCTTCGTGTTTTGTGCTGGACGCCGTACTTCACGGATGGAATTCTGGCCGGGTTAGGAGGCTTGTTAAATCCCTTAGGATTATTCTATGTAATAGCGTCGGCGCTGCCATCTACCTTGGGCGCAAACGCTGGTCTGTTGAGCCTTCCTAGCATGATGCGCAGGATGAGCGGCAGCGAGGCTGAGCAGGTAGGGCCAATTCGACGCAGCCTTGCATGGGTCTCTGCGGGTGCTGTCGCTAGTCTGCTGTTTATTTTCGTACTCGGCCGCGGGATCATGTGGTCGCGATGATGGTTCGGCTTCTTGTCTCCCGAAATCTTGTGAACAGGGACTGTCACCAGCTGCTACTCGTTAGCGCCTGATATACGCCCAAAAGCGAACATGCGCGGCTGTCCTGAGAAAGACTCGATAAACGGATATAATCCGTCTCGATGATTCCGCCTACCTACAAACCGAAAAAGAAATTCATGGAGCTGGCTATCGCGGAGGCGAAACGCGCCGGTGACCGAGGCGACTATCCCATTGGCGCGGTGATTACGCGCCTCGTGGGCAAGCGCGAAGTGGTGATTGCCAGCGCCGGTAACCGAGTAAAAACTTCGGGATCGAGCATCAAACACGTCGAGCTTGAAACGCTGAAATACGTTTCGAGCGGCTATGGCCGCTACCTGCCCGACTTCGTCCTCTATTCGACGCATGAGCCGTGCGCGATGTGCGCCGGAGCCGGCGTGTGGTCACGAATTGGCGCGGTGGTGTACGGCGTTTCGCAGGAAGACATTGCCGCGTACGGGCGCAAGCACGGCACCGAGTATTATAAGTGGCGAGCTTGTTTGATCCCATGCCGGCTGGTTTTTGAGAAGGGCAATCACCGCATTCCTGTCTTTGGCGGATTCCTCCGGCGCGAATGCCAGAAACTCTTCAGCTTCAGGCCTGCGAAGCGGTGACGGTCGTTTTCGAGTGTCGTCTTCCAGTCGAGTTTGCAGGTATGATGGTCCAGGGAAATTCCCCGCCGTTTGCAAGGTTGCCAAAGAGAGCTGCGTCAAGAGGAGCTTCATTTGATCCCGCGATACACACGCGCGGAAATGGGCCGCGTCTGGAGCGACGAAAATAAATTTCAGAAGTGGCTCGAGGTGGAGCTGGCCGCCGCTGAGACGCTGGCGGAAGCGGGCATCGTGCCGCGCGAAGCGGCGCTGAAGCTGCGCGAGCGCGGGCACATCGACGTCGCGCGCATCAATGAGCTGGAAGCGAAAGTGCGCCATGACGTGATTGCGTTCACGATGGCGGTGCAGGAATCGGTGGGCGATCCCGAAGCGGCGCGCTGGCTGCATTACGGGCTCACGTCAAACGACGTGGTGGACACAGCGCAGGCGCTGCTGGTGCGCGAAGCCTCGCAGCAGATCGAGAAAGCGCTCGAGCGGATGGGGGAAGTGCTCGAGCAGCGCGCGTGGGAATTCAAAGACACGCCGGAGATTGGCCGCACGCACGGCGTGCACGCTGAGCCGATCACGTTTGGGCTGAAAATCGCCAATTGGTTCGCCGAAAATCGCCGCGATCTCGCGCGCTTTCAGGTGGCCGCGCGGCAAATGGGGGTGGGAAAGATTTCCGGCGCAGTGGGGACGTGCACGCACCTCGGCCCTGAAATCGAAGAGAAGATTTGCGTGCGGCTGGGACTGGCGACGGCGCCGATTACGTCGCAAGTGATTGAACGCGACCGCCACGCGCAATATCTTTCAACGCTGGCAATCATTGCGGGAACACTCGAACGAATCGCTCAGGAAGTGCGGCACTTGCAGCGAACCGAAGTGCGCGAGGTGGAAGAGCCGTTTGGCGGCGAGCAGCGCGGCAGTTCGGCGATGCCGCACAAGCGCAATCCGGTTTCGAGCGAGCAGGTGAGCGGGCTCGCGCGCGTGGTGCGGGCGAATTCCATCGCGGCGCTCGAAAATATCGCGCTGTGGCACGAGCGCGACATTTCGCACAGCTCGGTCGAGCGCGTGATTCTGCCCGACTCCACGATTCTCGTCGACTACATGCTGCATCGCATGACTGAAATCGTCGCGAACATGAAAGTGTTCCCCGAGCGGATGCGCCGCAATCTCGATGCGACGAAAGGCCTCGTGTTCTCGGGGCAGCTCTTGCAGGACCTCGTGGAGCATGGCGCGCCGCGCGAAGATGCCTACACATGGGTGCAGGGCCACGCGATGGCGGCTTGGGAGTCGGAAACCAGCTTCAGGGATCGCGTCGCGTCAGACTCGAATATCCGGAAGTATCTCGACGGAAAAGCGCTCGCGCATACTTTCGACTTGCAGCGCCAGTTGCGCGCTGTCGCCGCGATTTTTCGCCGCGTCTTCGGCACAAAAGCCTCCGTCGCGATGTAACTGCGCTGCACCGCTGACCTGACGTAAAGGCTGCGCTATGCAACCGCGAGGTAGACATAGCGCAAGATGAGGAGTGCCGTGAGGATCCAGAGTAGAACGCTGATCTCGCGAAATTTCCCGGCCGCGATCTTCACCACTGTGTAGGAAATCACGCCCAGGCTTAAACCCGTCGCGATGCTGAACGTAAGCGGCGTTGCAAGCACAGTGACGAACGCCGGAAAAGCGTCGCTGAAATCATTCCAATTTACACGCGCCACCGACTGCATCATCAGCGCGCCTACTAAAATCAGCGCGGGCGCAGTAGCAAAACCGGGAATCGCGGTCGCAACCGGCGCGAAAAACACCGCCGCCAGGAACAGAGCGGCAACAAGAACGTTGCTCAAGCCTGTCCGCGCTCCGGCAGCCACCCCCGCCGCGCTTTCGATATAGCTGGTGACCGTGGATGTGCCCGTCATCGAGCCAAAAACAGTTCCGACGGCATCCGCCAGGAGCGCGTGCCCCACTCGCGGGATTTTCCCCTCCTTCACAAAGCCCGCTTGCTCGCAAACGGCGACGAGCGTACCCACGTTGTCCAGGAGATCGACGAACAGAAATATGAACATGATTTCGAAGAGTCCCAGGTGAAGCGCGCCGCGCAGATCGAATTTCAGACACGTCAGCGAAGGGTGTGGAATCGAAACCAGCGCGGTGGGCCAATGCGACATTCCGCGCAGAATCCCCAGAAGCGTGGTGCCGAGAATTCCCAGCAGCATCGCTCCCTTGATTTTTCGCACGATCAAAACCAGCATCAAAACCAGGCCGAAACAAGCGGCCTGCACTTCACGGTCGGAAAAGCTTCCGATACTGACCAGCGTGGCCGGATTTGCGACCACGAGCTTCGCGTTCTTCAAACCCACGAAGGCGATGAACATTCCAATGCCCGCGGCCGTCGAATGCTTCAGCGAATCGGGAATGCCGTTGACGATCTGCTCGCGAACCCGCGACACTGTGAGCAGCACGAACAGCACACCCGAGAAAAACACGACGCCTAATGCCGTTTGCCAGGGAATGTGCATGCCGAGGCAGACGGAGTATGTGAAGTAGGCGTTGAGCGACATGCCGGGGGCAAGCGCGATGGGGTAATTGGCGTAAAGCCCCATCCCCAGCGTGGCAGCGGCGGAAGAAATGCACGTCGCGAAAAGAACGCCTTCCGGCGGCATCCCAGCCTGCGCGAGAATCTGCGGGTTCACCACGATGACGTACGCCATCGTCATGAACGTGGTGAGCCCGCCGAGCATCTCCTGGCGAATGGTGGTCTGATTCTCCGCCAGCTTGAAATAGCGCTCGAGCAATTCGCCTCCGCAAATCCGCCAAAAGAATTGCCACTCTAGAGTGGGCGCGCAGTGCTGTCAATGTACCAGCGCATTGGCCCTGTCGGGATTTAGGGCTTCGGAGGCTTCTCTAGATTCGGTTCCTGCGCGGGATCTTGTACCGGCGTCGACGGCCCGATCCTAGTTTCGACGCGGAACTTCTTATAATCGCTGTAGCGGTCAATCTCGTTTTGCCGCACTCTTACGAACACCACTCGCGCGGCGGCGTGAACTTCCGCGTAAGACGGCAGCCAGACTTCGCCATTGATTTTCGTTTGCTCCACGACGAGGTTTGTGCCCTTGTCGAGAGAAGCGAGCAGCCCGGCGCCGATTTTAACCTTGTCGCTGAAGCGGGCCTCGAGCCGGGCGACGTCGCGAGCCTGTTCGTCAATCCACACCACACCAACCAATTTTTGAACGATGGACTCAGCCAGCTTTCGCGGCTTGTAATCGGGATTCGGGCCGAAATCGAAGACGATCACATCCTGTCCGCGAAATCGCTCGCGGCGCGGATTCGTAAAGCTTTCGGCGCGAAGAAAGTCGGAGATCTGCGTTTGCTCCCGTTCATTTTCTTTTTCTTGTTTTTCTTGTTTCTTGGGATCGCTCGCGAGCTCCGTCTGTTTCTTCTGGAACTCGCTGAACTCTTTGTTGAATCGCTCATCCTCTTTGTGCTGTTGTTCGGCGGTGAGCGGCTTTGAGTCGTCCTTCACGAGGTGGCGAATTTCATCGCCGCCGCAATTAAACACGTCGTATTCCCTCACCGCGCGCGACGTGACTTGTCCCTTGGAATCGAACTTCTCCTCTTCCGCGACGAGATGACAGGTGTATTGCTTCTGCAACTCTTCGATCGCTTTCTGATTTTTGGCCACTTCGAGAAGAAGAGACTTGATATCGGGGAGCGGCCGGCTCTTATTGTTCGGGAAGTCGAACACTGAATCGTTGACGGGCGCGTTCCACTCGATGCGCGAGACGGCGACGGTGTAGGCGCGGCCAGCGCGGTGCAGCCTGATTCGATAGGGCGCTACGATGCTATCTACGCGACGATAGTCGGCATAGTCAAACTCCTCTGTGGTCACATTCTTAGCTTCCAGCTGCTGCCGTGTCGCGGCAGGGATGATCTCGCGAATCATCAGGTGGGTTTGTGTGTCGAAAAACAGTTCGCGGGAAACGCGCGGAGAGAGCGAAACGCGGACGTGGTAGGCTTTGCGGCCGCCCACATCCTCCGTATCGATCAACTGCAGGCCGAATTTGGATTTCTTCGCGTCGGCCAGCCTGCTGTTCAAATAACGCCCTGCGGCTTCCCACTCTGTAGCGACCGCCCCGGTTAACGTATGCGGCGCACCCGTCGAATCGGGAGATGAATCAACGGTTGTATCCTGACCCCAGGCAGATTTTCCGTTGTAAGCCTCGATCAGGCGATGCGGCTCGACGATGATTTCGGAGTAAAACTTGTTGGGCTCTTTGGTGATCAGCGAATAGGTGCCGGACTGTCCCGTGGCATCGTCAATGAGGCTTCCGGTAATGCTGGCGGTTTGAATTTTCGCGAGAGCTTTCGCGCCGCCTTCGGCGTGAACGTATTCGTCAACGATCTTCTGCGCGGATTGCGCGAAACACGGGCTGCTGCCACTGAAAATGATAAACCAAAGAGACAGCGGAGGCTTTCGAAAGGCCGCGATTTTCACCAAACGAGCGTAGCACGTAGTTGACGAGCACCGCTTCGATCTATCGCAGCTGTTCTCGTTCAGAATGATTGGTGACACTCGATAGAGTGTCGCCATGCAAATACAAGGGGGGAAGGTACCCAAAGCGCGAGAGCTCTCGCGCTTTGGGCGCGAGCTGAGCCGGACTGGCCAGCTCCGCTTGGTCTGGATGAGTCACTATCTCCGCCACGGTCGCAATGCGGCCTTCACCTGCCGTCACTTTGGGATCAGTCGGCAGACGTTTTATCGCTGGTGGCGCCGCTATGATCCCATAACCTCTACACCCTGGAGGACCGCTCGCACCGTCCGCATCAGCGTCGTCAGCCCACAGGGAAGCTGTCCTGACGCTGCGGCGCGAGTATCCCCGCTGGGGGAAGGACAAACTGGTCGTCACACGTAAATCCCACAAGGACATCGCGAGGAACAAGGCCAATCTCATTTGACTCTGTTGCTTTCTGCCTGATCACAACGTAGGTGGGTGTTGAAAAACTCGACCACTTTCAAGATCGTCTTTTCTGTTCTCGCTGACATCTGTCCATTACGGGAACCGAATTCCCCAGATATTCTTGTTTGGTTCCAAGGAATATAAGCCAACTTGACCCGCTTGCGGCCATCCTATTTCTCCCACCCATACCACACGAAAGCGCGCCTTCCGCCAGCGACGGCTCACCTCGATAGTTTCACCCCGCCATGTCAGATAACCAATTCCATCCAGGCGCGCCCCGTGCTGGCTGACGTCAACAGTGTGTGCACTCTGAGCGAACTTCTGACCGTTGCGATCCAACCCTCGAACCCACACCCGAACTGACTTGGGAGTCCGCAATTCCTTGCGATTATTTCTCCAGAAACTGGGAGCTTGGCGGTTGAAAGCAACCCCCACCCTGATTTTTCCTTCCAATTCCGCCCCAACATAGGCAACGCGGCATTCTTGTTCTTGCTGGGTCGCCTCGTTGACGACAAAAACTGTGTCACCCAGCCCTACTTTCGAAGCTAAAGTCACCAGTCCACCGCTCGCGTTCACAAGCAAGGTGGTGGTCTCTTCATGGAAGGACCCTTCACCTTTGGCCCATCCGTAGACCAAAACGGGTAAGTGAAGACATATGCGGTTGCTTGAACGCGGTCTCGGTGCTTCACTAACGGCCGCTGCCGATTCGTTCCGCTGCGGCCTTGAGGCGGACGACATCTGCTTCTCACTTGCATCCACGGGGATCTCTCGCTGTATGCCGTGCACAGGACACTCGAAGTCCCAAGGTGTATCGAGGATTTGACTCAGCGTTTCTTCTCGGTTTTGCAAGACCAGCATCTGATCTTCGTCCCCGTAGGGACATCGGAGCCGAACTACAAAGTACTTGGCCACATTAGCCTTCGAGTAGCTATCTTTAACACTACAGGTGTCCGCTTGCCGCTGCCAGTGTTGCGTGATTTCCTCTCCTCTAAAAGGTAATCTGCGGACGCCGTCGGCGCCGACAGAACAATCTCTGTACAACCTGGTCTCCCTTACCAGCGGGGATCGCGTTTAGTTCAAGCTTGCTTACGGCGAATCTGCTGGCGCGCTATGTCGAAATCATTTTCCCTCCGGCATCCGTCTCTGCTTTCCCGTCGACAGCGCCCGAGTGGAGAACTGCTTCCCTTGGGCAAGGATCATCGCCTTATCCTTCCGCGCGCGGGTTACTGCGGTTAACAGGAGATAGTACCGGGAGGCCGACGCCATCCGATGTTTTCTGCCCATATGGCGACGTTCTAATATGCCAAGGGCGCGAAGCCGTTTGCGCTTCGGGCACGGGCGTAGGCCAATAGCAATCCCCCGCCAACCGAGGAGAATAGACTTTAAGAAGGGTACCACCATGCGGCTTACATTGGCGATTACTGGATTGTTGTGCGCGGCATTGATGACCGTCGGAGTCGGTGCTGTGCCCCGTCCCGCCGGGCTGGGCACTGTTGCAGGCCAGGTTTTGGGGTCGAACGGCAAGGCTGTCGCCGGGGCGCGAGTCACTCTGCAAGCCGCCGAGGGCCGTCGCCTCCAAACCACCGACAGCAATAATCAGGGCCGCTTCTGGTTCGCTTCGCTCCCAGAGGGTCAATACGGCGTCCGCGCGTCCTATGAGGGACGCGTCTCGGAATGGCGCCAGAATGTCTGGGTGGCGCCCGGCGAGCAGACGAATGTCGTCCTCCACTTGCGGCCGAAAGAGTAACCTTGGAACGATAGCAGGCCGCGATTGTGGTTGCAGGTGTTCAGTTACCACTCTGGGCAACCCCCAATAACTCAATGTCATACGCTTGCGTACGGCATAGAGAAGCTTGATGCGCCGCTCGTACCCTAAACGATTCGTCTGAAGCCGATTCACCCCGCGACGTTCACCAAAGATGCGGAGACCGGCTACCCGCAAGGAACCGAAACTTTGTGATTTTGTCTCTACACGAACTCGCCCGAACGATTCAACGTCTATGTCACCAATAGTTGGATGTAGTATGCTAACCAACAGGAGCGGGAATCCAAGAGTGCATTAATGTTTAGTATCGTGCGCAAATTCGACCGCCGAACAGGCCCAAGACGCATCCGCCGAACTCTGCATAACCCGTTCGTGTGGTCTTCTCTGTTATTGCTATTTGGCTTCATTGGTGCCGGCACCGCAGCTGGTGCGGAAGCACGGAACGCGGCTGCTGCTCCGGTTGGACCTGGACCACAGTTTGCGATTTCGGATTTTGACGGCGACCTTCACCCAGATTTGGCCAGGGTTCAAGCCGGAGTAACCACGTCCGGCAGTACCGACTACTGGATCCAACTTCAGCTCTCCGGCGCCGGGCGGCAATCGATACGACTGGTCGCGCCCGCTGGCGGCCTCCTGATCGAAGCGCGCGATGTAAACGGAGATCACGCTGTTGATTTGATCCTCTCTACGTCGCTTAGGCAGCCCGTAGCGGTATTTCTTAACGATGGCCATGGCAATTTTTCACGAGTTGCACCATCCGCCTTCCCCGAGGCTTTCAGCAATACCCTGACAAATTGGGCTTCAGCCTCCGACCAGGCGACCGACGCCGTCGGCGTTCCACCGCAGTCGCGCCCTGGGGTTTGCCAGGCTGCAAAAGCTCTTGCAAATATCCAATGTCACTCGGATTTGATTCCGTCCTCGGGTGCGGGATTTGCTCTTGATTTTTTCTTAGTGTCCCAAGCAGGCCGCGCACCACCAGCCTAACCTCCCCGCTTCTAATCCCTCGGCTCATCGATTCGTAACTCTGCGGCCTAGCTCTCTAGGTGCAGCTCTATCGATTCGAAACCGAACACATAACCTCCATTCTCTTTAACCGGCACGGCGCTTTCTTGGCCCTGATGCCGCCGCTCATTTTGAGTGTTGCAATCACACGTGAGGTCGATCCCATGAGATGCACGAAGTGCTGGTTAATTGCTCTAGCCTTCACCACAGCTGTCGTTTTCGGCGGTTGCGGCAATGACAAGGCAAACCCAGCCTCAGAGGCACCGCCGCCGGCACACGTTGAGCGCGAGCAAGATGGAAGTGTTATCCGGGTGGATCATCCCGAGCAGTTCCCGCTTGCGACGGCAGTTGAGCACAAAGCGGCTCCGGCCCTGAATGTGACTGGCGTGGTGCAGCCCGACATAGCGCGTGCCGTGCCGGTGATCTCCTTAGCAGCAGGCCGCGTGGTGGAAATTAAGGCAAGGCTTGGCGACGTCGTTAAGAAGGGCCAACTGCTCCTGCAGGTAAGGAGCAATGATGTATCCGGCGCGTACCAAGTGTATCTGAAGGCCGTGAACGATGAACGGCTGGCTCGCCTACAAGTGGAACGATCGCGGGATCTCTACGCCAACGGCGCCATCTCAAAGGGCGTTCTAGAACAAGCCGAAGACACTGAACAGGATGCCAAGGTCGATCTGGATACGGCGACCGAGCAATTGCGGCTGCTGGGTGTGGACAAGGATCATCCGTCCGGGATTGTGGACGTCGTCGCGCCGATTTCCGGCGTGATTACGGAGCAACAGGTCACCAACGCGGCGGGAGTCCAGGGACTATCCGGCCCCAACCCATTCACGATTTCGGATTTGTCCTACGTGTGGATTATGGGTGACGTTTACGAGAACGATTTAGACGCGGTGCATCTCGGGGAATATGCGGACATCCGGCTGAACGCCTATCCAAATAGAGTACTCAAGGGCCGAATCGATAACATTTTCCCAATTCTGGATCCCAGTATCCGCACTGCAAAAGTCCGACTCGAAGTGCCAAATGAGGGACAACTGATGCGCGTGGGCATGTTCGTTACCGCGACCTTTTACGGGAAGAAACCCGAACCGCGCGCGGCAGTTCCCGCAAGCGCAATTCTTCATTTGCATGACCGCGACTGGGTTTTCGTTGCGGCAGAAGACAAGACGTTTCGGCGAGTGGAAATCACGAGCGGAATCATGCTTCCCGGAAATATGCAGGAGGTCATCTCGGGAATCAAGCCGGGCACGCAAGTTATTCAGAACGCGCTGGTGTTTCAAAACACGGTGGAGCAGTAGATGATACGTAAATTTGTCGACTTCGCCCTGGAGAACCGCTTTTTGGTGCTCGCAGGGGCGCTCTTGCTGTTTGGATGGGGCGCAGTCTCGTTTCATCTGCTTCCGGTCGAAGCGTATCCCGACGTCGCGGACAACTATGTGGAGATCATCACGCAGTGGCCCGGAATTTCGGCGGAACAAATCGAGCAGCAGGTGACGATTCCACTCGAGATCGTTATGAACGGCGTCCCTCACGTAGTTCACCTTCGCTCGTTCTCTCTTTTCGGACTGTCGGACCTGAAGCTGATTTTCGATGACGAGGAACAGAACGCCTGGAACCGGGAGAGGGTTCTCGAACGACTCTCGCAAGTCACCTTGCCGACTGGTGTGGTTCCGCAGATGGGGACCGACTGGAGCCCTGTCGGGCAAATCTACTTCTTCACGCTGCGTAGCACGAATCCGCAGTACGACGTGATGGAGTTGAAATCGATCGAAGACTGGGTGATCGAGAAGAACTTCAAGGCCGTTCCCGATATCGTTGATGTTGCCAGCTTTGGCGGTCCCACCCGCGAATATCAGGTTCGCGTTGATCCCAATAAGTTGATTTCTTATGGACTGAGCCTCGCTCAAGTGGAGCAACAGCTCACGAACAACAACGCGAATGCGGGCGGGAGCTTTATCGAAGCGGGCCTCCAGCAACTCAACCTTCGCGAAGTCGGCCTGGTGAGGAACGTTCAGGACATCGAAAACACCGTGATTCTGTCCAAGACCGGCACGCCGCTGCGTGTGAAGGACATCGCGGTAGTCGCGCAAGGGCCGAAGATACGCCTGGGCCAGTTCGCACGAGCGTTTCATCGCGAAGACGGCAAGATCGTCGATAACGACGACGTGGTTTCCGGGATTGTGCTGTTGCGCAAAGGTGCGAATGCGGACGAAGCACTCGCTGGAATTCACGCGAAAGTGAAGGAGTTGAATGAACGAATTCTGCCGCCTGGCGTAAAGGTCGTGCCGTTCATTGACCGCAGTGACCTGGTGCATTTCACGACGCATACGGTGCTGCACAATCTGACGGAAGGCATGATTCTGGTGGTCATCGTTTTGTTTTTGTTTCTAGGGAATGTGCGGGGAGCAATTATTGTGGCCCTGACCATCCCGTTTGCGCTGTTGTTCGCCGCGATGTGTCTCAACCTGAAAGGAATTCCCGCAAACCTGTTGTCGCTCGGCGCACTCGATTTCGGCATGGTGGTGGATGGAGCAGTCGTGATGGTGGAAAACATCGTCCGGCATATAAACCAGCGACAAAACGGAAACGCCTCGAGACCAATACTCGAAACAGTTCGCGATGCCGCGCACGAAGTCCAGCGGCCGGTGTTTTACGCGATCGCCATCATCATCACGGCGTACCTGCCCGTATTCACACTGCAACGAGTGGAAGGACGCTTATTCAGGCCCATGGCGTGGACGGTAGCGTTTGCGTTGCTGGGGGCGTTGATATTTTCGATGCTCGTTGCGCCAGTGCTCGCGAGCATGTTTTTTTCGAAAGGCGCGCACGAGTGGCGAAACCCGGTGCTGGAAGCTGTGAAAACAGGGTATCGCAGCGCTGTGAAAGGGGGGATCGAGCATCGCTACGTTACAGCGGGCATCGCTTTATTCGGATTGGGTGTTGCCTTATATGTGTCGTTTGGAGGAGTGATTGGCTCGGAGTTCTTGCCGCACTTGGACGAAGGCGCCCTATGGGTGCGCGGCACTCTTGCCCCCAGCACCGGTCCCACGGAAGGCATCCGGCTGTCGAATCAGGCTCGCGTTCTGCTTTGTTCTTTTCCCGAAGTGCCGCAGTGCACGAGCCAGGTGGGGCGTCCGGACGACGGAACGGACACCACGGGCTTCTTCAACACGGAATACTACGTTGATTTGAAGCCCAAGGAACAGTGGCGGGCGGTGTTCCATGAGGATAAGGACCGATTGATCGCTGCCATGGATCGCGAACTGGAGAAGATTCCAGGCGTGAGCTGGGGATTTTCTCAGCCCATCGAAGACAACATGGAGGAGGCGGTCAGCGGTGTGAAAGGTGAGTTGGCCACGAAGATATATGGTGACGACTTGAAGGTGCTCGAGGAGAAGGCCGACCAGATTGTGAACACGATGAGGCAGATCAAGGGAATCGAAGATCTCGGAGTTTTTCACGTTCTCGGCCAGCCGAACATCAACTTTGAAGTGGACCGCGAGCAAGCCGCTCGGTATCAGATCAACGTCGCGGACATCCAGGATGCCATCCAAACGGCCGCCGGAGGCAGCGCTCTCACGCAGGTATTACAGGGCGAAGCGCGATACGACCTCGTCTTGCGATACCTTCCGCAGTACCGCACAACGAAGGAAGCCCTTGAGGACATCCGTTTGCTATCTCCGTCCGGTGAACGAGTCTCGCTCGCGCAACTCTGCAAAATCAAGCAACAGGACGGCGGGTCAGAAATTTACAGGGAGGAAAACCAACGGTATGTGGCGATCAAGTACAGCGTGCGCGGCCGCGACCTGGGAAGCACGGTGGAAGAAGCCATTCAGAAGGTAAACGCGCGAGTGCAATTGCCGCGCGGGTACCACATCGACTGGGAAGGTGAATATGAGAGTCAAAAGCGCGCGCAGGCGCGGCTGTTCCTCATCGTGCCGCTAACCATTCTGGTGATCTTTCTGATTCTCTACACGATGTTTCGTTCGTTTAAGTGGGCGGCACTCATTCTGGCCAATGTGGCGCTGGCAGCCATTGGCGGTTCGTTCGCGCTTCTTGTAAGCGGCACCAACTTCAGTGTTTCCTCGGGCGTCGGCTTCCTGGCGCTGTTTGGAGTTTCGGTTCAAACGGGGGTGATCATGCTGGAATACATTAACCAGCTTCGCGCCCGAGGTCACTCGATCGAAGATTCCGCGATCGAAGGGGCCGTTCTGCGGCTCCGCCCCATCATGATGACGATGCTCGTGGCAACTCTCGGATTGCTGCCTGCAGCCTTGTCGCATGCCATTGGCTCCGACTCACAGCGGCCCTTCGCGATCGTCATAGTGGGAGGCCTAATCGTCAATTTGGCAATGAGCATTTTTGTCTTGCCCACACTGTACGTGTGGTGTGCCAGAGAGGGTGACAGACTCCCCGAGCCGGAGGAAGCCTTTGAGAGCTAATCCTCCAATTCAGTGTTCCCGGAATATCCGCAAGGATTTGATCGCACCCGCGGCGTTACCGTTTGTTTTACCAGCGAGTCCTCTATTCGGGCAGGTGAGAGGATCCGATGTCGGCAACTGGGTTGTGGTTCTGTTTGGATTGTTGATCTGGGTGGCCTGCGTATTCAGCTTGTTTGCCCTGGGAACGCGTGCAATGTTGTCCACCAGTCGCTATAAGCGCGCGAAGCACAAACGGAGCAGGAAAACGAAACCAGGAGTCCATAGCGAAATTCCCCGAAGCGATTCTACGTCCGGCCGGCGACGCCCGGTGAACCAAAACCATCAGGCATGACCTTCGTTGACTTACACTAAACTCTGAACCTTGCTTCGGGTTCCGCCGAAATCGAACCTCACCGGAGTCTATTCATTTAGAGGGCAAGCCCGGCATTTTTCGGGGCGGAGTATTTGTCTTCGGTCAAATCGAGCTGGCGCACTGCGAACTTGCCATTTGGTAGCATGTCCGCCTGACCGGCGTCGGCAAAGTAGTCTCCCACCAGCTCTAAGGGCGCGGTATTTAGTTGACGCCTTGGCCTCTCCAAAGCCGCCAATGAAGTGTAATGCCCGCGTACATCCGAACTATTGCGGCGTATCCCCGAGCTGTTTCAGTTTCTGTTCGGCACTGGCCCTAATTCCATTACGGCGCTGCTCATCGTCAGTTGTGTCGGAGGGCAAGAGTTCCAGCGCTTTCTTGGCGTTCTGGCGTGCCAGATCCTTCTGACCATCCGCAAGATAAGCATCGGAAAGACTATCGTAAACATTTGGCGAATTCGGATACGCATCAATGTTAAGTTTCAGGATTTCAATTGCGCCCTTGGTATCGCCGGATTGAATGTGGTCGTATCCCACGAAGTTCATATTGGCCTCGGAAAACAGGGTGGCTTTAGGATCGTGTTTGCGGGTTTGTTCGAGAAGCTGCCGAACTTTGGCCGCGCCACCAGGCTGATCAATCTGATCCAGAATATGTACCTCCGCAGGGATCGCAGGAGCATCCTTCGTAGCGGGTGCTCGTCCTGGAGTCTTAATCAGCGTAGTCACGTACCAGTCCACGATAATTCCCGGCAACTCCGGATGCACTGGAAACATGTCTGCTCCGTGGCCGCCCGTTGCGTAATGAACGAACGTTTTTCCTGGATTTGAGGTGAGGCTGTAGAGCCACTCAATCGCTAGCACTGTGGGTGGGAACTCATCGTCATCGGCGACGGAGAAAAACACAGGCACTGTTGCCGAGTTGCGCAGGAATTGCCGGCCATTTAGGTCTGTATTGCCCGACAGCAACATCAAAGATCTCACCTCCGGATGGCGGCGCGCTATCTGAACGGAATTATTGACCCCGCAACTCGCGCCACCCACGCCGATCGTGTCGCGCGTAACGCCCGGCTGGGACACCAGATACCGAAAGGCGGTGTCGAAGTCACTGGGCCACTTTTCAGCTTGAATCTGCGCCATTTGCTCCCGCGGCACCTTATCGAACGGATCCCCACCGCTCTCCCCAAAGCCGCGGTAATCCAGCGTGAGCACGTTGATTCCCACTGCCGCGAGCTGCTGGGCCAAGCCGTCCCAAACCCTGCGCTGGCGGTTGCATTGATGCAGTAGTAGGACTCCGGGGCCAGGCTTGGCAGCGGCAAAATAGGTCGCTTTCAGTTTGGTGCCGTCGGCAGCGGTTAGGTCTACGATACGCTGGGCGGGTAACGGCGGCGCCACACAGGTAAGCGCAAACACGAGCACGGCGAGAACACGGGAAGATAGACGTCGACCCATCATCGAGACCTCCATAAGCTGCAATACCATACAGAACCATGGCCTGTAGCGCATCGATGCTTCGCCTCCGCGGCTGTACCTTTATATACTCCATAATGCCGACGGGCAGAATAGGCTCAGACACTAACCAGACCGATTTTTCTCCGAGTAGGAAGCGAGCGACCCGGTGCGGAAAAGTTGAGCGCGGTCGTGAGGTCGCCGACGGCCGTGCGACGACGCGCTGACGTTAGGGGCACGTCGGCGCCAAAGCGCGTCTCCACGCAGCGCGGACGTTGGCTGGTTCACTGTGCAGCGGGGTTACATGTTCGGTCACGGAAACTCACGGCTCACGGCATCCAACGTTATGGGTTCGCTACAATTAACGTGTGCCGAAGCGTCATTGCACAAGCCGCGCTGAGTGGCGGCTCCAGCCGGGAAAGCCTGCGGAGCCTCTTTCTGCGCATTACCGGCTCGACTGCGACTACGGAACCGCAGTCATAACTTGCTGGGAGGACGGGGGGAGTGAGCCAATATACGTGTGTGAAAGTCACGCGAAGCAGCTGGGACGCTCTCGCGAACATTGCCCGGACGTCCGCATCATAACGGCTCAATCGGACCATAGCGACAATCTAATAAAAAGCGAGGATCGAAGCCAAATTCGAGAGGTCGCCGACACAGAGCCGGAGGATTCTGCTTCGTCGGAGGTTACGCGCGCCTGCGGATACGAAGGTTGCACCGGCAATGACAGATCCATCCGTCAGATCCCCTGTCCGCGATCTTACATATGGAAATTCGGCGAAGGCTATGGTGGACGAAGCAATTTGGAATATGGCGGCCGGAAATTACCAACTTTACCGGACCGCACTACAGCGAGGGAAGTCCGCTACAGAGGCGGCAGAGGCCGCTGGCGTGCAGTTGGCCGTGGTCCATCGTAAAATCAGCGATTACACACTTAAACTAGAAGCTGTTCTTTCGGAATCAAAAGCAATAATCAACGCAGGAGAGGCCATAGATAAACCACTCGAACAAGCGGTGCTTGAAATTATCAGTAATGGCGCAATAAGTGACTTGGAAAAGGACGCTGCCATTCAGCAACTCGGCGCTCTTCAAGAATGGGTTAAACACGGTCTGCAGGGAGATATAACTCCTCTCCAAGCGAACCGAATCATACTGGCTATTGGTGACCGCCTGAACTGGGGAGGAAGTGCCGACGTTCCGGAGGAATTCAAGGCGGTCTATCGGGCGCTATATGGTAGTCTGAAAACCGCAATTGGTACCGCCGTTCCTGAGGCGCAAAATCTTCACGATCGACTAACCAACTTGTACGCGGTCAAATCTGACCTGGAAATCTGCTGACCACGACAGAGTTGACCTAGACTGATCGCATTCCATTCTGAACTATTTTCGGCAGGCGGGCCGAGTTGTTCCTACTTCGGGAAACCGATCTTCTGGAGCAGACCTCAATGAATTGCGCCCCCACAGCTCTCCCAGCATTTCGGACAGAAAGGCACGTCGTCCCCGTCCTGAAAGTAGCAATCGGACGGTGGACGAGTATGCATCCTTGCCGGCAAGTCCAGCTGTTGTTTGAGGCTTGCCAGCTCGGATGCAAGTTTGAGGTTGTGGCTCTCTATCGCAAAGACGTCCTTCTGCAAATCGAGGATTAGCGTCACAAGCTCGCGGTCGGCGGTGTTTCTAATTATTCCCCTGATCTTTTTGAGGGTGCTGAGTGGATCCTCACAGAGACTTCAAGAACTCGATGATGGCCTCTTGCTCCTCCCTCTTCAGTTTTTCAAATTGCTGGCTCACGTGGCTTGCCTCGCCGCGGTGTCGCAGGATCGCGTCGCGAAGCGTCAGGGATGAGCCATCGTGCATCAATCGCGGGCGCAAGCGGACGCCCCATAAAGGAGCGGTGCGTATTTTGTTACGACTGCTCTCGAAATCCTGTTTCGAAAGATACCCGGACATCATTTGAAAGACTTTGTTCCCGTAGTGCTCTCGGGTTGCCTGCAGGATTCCGTCGCCCGTTCCGACGTCGTGCATCAAGAAATCCCCATACGGATGAAAGGTGATTGACCCGAGCGCGGCTGGAATCGCAAACGTTCCACCGTTGATCTTCGTTCCCGCGGGAGCAGTGGTCAATGTTTCGACGTGGCATGTCGCACAACCGATCTTGATAAACAGGCCTACGCCCTTCTGTGCGGCTGCGCTGTTCGCGAGCTGGGAATCACGCGCGGGCGCTTTCGTGGCGCGAATAAACCGCGCGAAGTGATCAATGTCGGAGAGGCCGTCCGGTCCCGGAGTATCATTCGGCTCCGAAACAGTGTTGCAAATCTTGGTCACCTCATCTGGTTGAAGGCGGTTCGTGATGCCCATCTCGTTGAGGTAAGCGTCGGCGGCGAACGATAGCAGGCTCGCGTGCTGATCTTTCCAACCGAACCTGCCTACGCTCATCTGCCCCGGCGCTTCCACGATAGGGACCTGGAGGATCTGGCCGCAGATTTTCCGGTGCGAAGATTTGCATTGCTGCTGGGCGAGTTCGATAAGGGTTTGGTCGGCGAGTGCCTCGACGAAGCCATCTCCCAACAAGTTCAAAGAAAGCCGAAAGGTCCGGATCGTTTCTGTCTCCGGAACCCGCTCTTGAATCTCGTTGTTAGGAAAAGCGGCGTTGGGGCAAATGGCGCGATCATTCACGAGAGATCGGCCGCTGATCACTTCGGTTCCATGATTGATCGGGATGTCCGGATTGCGGAAGTGTCCGTCCGGCCCCTGATGGCCGACGCGTAACTCCGTGACCTGGGAGGCGGCGCCTGAAACCGGATTCTGGTGGCATTCGCGGCAGGACTGCGCATTATAGAGCGGTCCAAGGCCGTCGCCTAATTGCTCGACTTCCTCGAACTTCGTTTGGTCGGCCTGATGAGTCGCATCATCTGCGACGCCGTTGCTTTTGTTGTCAAAACCCGTCGGTGCATCCGTTGAATGAGGGGCGGAAGACGCGAGGATAAGACCCAGAACGCCCAAAGAGATCAAGAATCGCATGCTTTGTTCCCTGCCTTAGGACGGCCTCGCGACGGGGACTCTTGCACCAGGAGTTGTCTCCTTCTCGCTCAAAAATCAGACCGGCGTATCTCGCCGCACACTTATGAGCCCGTACCCGTGCCGAGAAAACGGTCCTCAACCGTAAATACTCCCTTTGTGGTTTCTGCCCAAATGAAAGAACACATGCAGTGCCTAAAACGTGACGTTCATCAGACCGGTGGTCGGTGTCGGAGAGAGATTCCATCGCCGTGTAAGTTGCGGACACCTGGGCCGAACGGAAAACTTTTGTCCTTAGTTCAAGGTTGACGCATTCAATTTCCACCACGGGGAATCGAATGATCGCAGCACGTCAGGAGTCCTTTATCCGCTCGCCCCTAAACAGATTACGCCCCGGACTATTTAAGTTGAGCCACCACGCCCAGGCGCCGCCAAAGGTATTTCCAAGGACGCCGCTAGCGCGGCTCGGCGTCAGAGTCAGGTCGTTTCGACATGCAGAACTCGACTGAGCACCAGCGCTGCCGTTCCAAGCACTCGCCGCCTCAACCTCGCAAGATTCTGTTTTGTAAAAACATGCTTTCTGACTACTCTAGGCGCCACAGGACGGTGCAACCATGGCGGGAACCTCCACGGAAAACGGCGTAGGCCGTTTCGGTGCCACACAGCGCCAGGATTTGTGGTGGATTGAAATCCTTCCCGTGATCGCCGTGCTCAGCGCATTCGGCATCTATGCGACGTTTCGAGCCTTCGAAGGGAAATTCTACGAGTGGGGACCGTATCTCTCGCCGTTCTATTCTCCCCTGATCGACTCCGCGCATCACTGGTGGCCGTTTTCCCCGGCAATCTTGATTCTGGCGGGGCCGCTTGGATTCCGCGCGACCTGCTATTACTACCGCAAAGCGTATTACCGCGCATTTTTCCTCGATCCGCCAGCTTGTGCCGTGAGCGAACGAAGCGAGCGCCCGTACCGCGGCGAAACCTCGTTTCCGTTCATCCTTCAAAACGTCCACCGCTATTTCTTCTACCTCGCGCTCCTTTTTCTCTGCTTCCTGTGGTATGACGCCGTGCGCGCCTTCTTTTTTCCGGAAGGATTCGGAATCGGCGTCGGCTCGATTGTGATGCTTGTGAACATCGTTCTGCTTACGACGTACACATTCTCCTGCCACTCGCTGCGCCATCTCGTAGGAGGGAAGCTCGATTGCTTTTCGTGCACCACGTTTGGCCCTCCCCGCCACGCGGCATGGCGCTGGGTGAGCGCCTTGAATGAGCGCCACATGCTGTGGGCATGGCTGAGCCTGTTTTCGGTCGGCCTCACCGACCTTTATATCCGCCTGCTATCGGTGGGCTCCCTCAAGGACATTCGGCTGCTGTGAACACCAAATACGAAACCCACGAACACGACGTCCTGATTATCGGAGCTGGGGGCGCCGGGCTGCGCGCTGCGATCGAGGCTCTCGCGCAGGGCGCACGCGTGGGTGTGGTGTGCAAGTCGCTCCTCGGCAAGGCGCACACCGTGATGGCGGAAGGCGGCATTGCCGCAGCGATGTCCAACGTGGACACAGCGGACGACTGGCGCACGCACTTCCGCGACACCATGCGGGGTGGCAAACTCCTGAACAACTGGCGCATGGCCCAACTCCACGCGCTGGAAGCGCCCGACCGCGTGCGCGAACTGGAGCGGTGGGGCGCGCTCTTCGATCGCACCGAGAGCGGCGAAATCCTACAACGCGCCTTTGGCGGCCACACGTTCAAACGGCTTTGCCATGTCGGCGACCGCACGGGCCTCGAGATGATCCGCACCTTGCAGGACCGTGGCGTGCATCAGGGAATCGACGTGTACATGGAGTGTACGGTTACGCGCCTGCTCAAAGACGGCGACCGCATCGCGGGCGCTTTCGCCTACTGGCGCGAGCAAGGCCGCTTCGTCGTTTTCAAGGCGAACTCTATCCTCATCGCCACGGGCGGCATCGGCAAGGCCTGGAAGATTACGTCGAACTCCTGGGAATACACCGGCGACGGCCTGACGCTTGCTTACGACGCGGGCGCCGAGTTGATGGACATGGAATTTGTGCAGTTCCATCCGACTGGCATGGTCTGGCCGCCGGGCGTGCAGGGGATTCTCGTCACCGAAGCGGTGCGCGGTGAAGGCGGAACTCTGCGCAACAAGAACGGTGAGCGCTTCATGGAGAGGTATGATCCCAAGAAAATGGATCTTTCCACGCGCGACGTCGTTGCACGCGCGATCTACACGGAGGTCCGTGAAGGCCGTGGCACGGAGCACGGTGGCGCGTTCTTGGATATCTCGTACAAGCCCGCCGAGTACGTGAAGCGGAAGCTTCCCAGCATGTATCATCAGTTTCTCGAGCTCGCGGACGTGGACATAACAAAAGGGCCTATGGAAGTGGGACCGACGTGTCACTACATGATGGGTGGCATTTGCGTGGATGCAGAGACGGCGCAGGCATCTGTTCCCGGGCTCTTTGCTGCGGGCGAAGCAGCTGCGGGCCTGCACGGCGCAAATCGCCTGGGCGGCAATTCGCTTTCGGATTTGCTAGTCTTCGGGCGCCGCGCGGGATTGGCGGCGGCGCAGCACGCGAAGAAAGTGGGAACTCCTACTATCGATGGCGCCCAAATCGAGCAGGCCGAGCAGGAGTTGCTCGCACCGTTTGACCGTACCAGCGGCGAGAGCCCTTACCAAATTCACCACGATCTGCAGGACGTGATGCAAACTCTCGTTGGCATTTTTCGCACCGAAGAGGACCTTCGGAGCGCTTTGACGGAAATCGAAAAACTGAAGGCGCGGGCCGCGCTCATGCGTGTCGAAGGCTCGCGGCTCTTCAATCCGGGCTGGCACCTGTCGCGCGACATCCAGTGCATGCTCAAGGTTTCCGAAGCCTGCACGCTCGCTGCCCTCGCCCGGCGCGAAAGCCGCGGAGCTCACAGTCGCCTGGACTACCCGAAGCTGGACGACGCATGGGGACGGAAGAATAACGTCATCGTTCAAAAGGGAGATACGATGGAGCTCTTCGAAAAGCCGGTACCAGAGATGCCGGACGACTTGAAGCAAATCTTGGCGGAAGATAAGTAGCGATCGCCGGAGGATCGAAATGGCGGAAGCAACCTTGCGGGTGTTCCGGGGCGGCCGCGAAAGCGGCAAGCCCGCCGATTATCGCGTCCCGCTCGTTCCCGGCATGGTTGTGCTCGATGCGCTGCACTCGATTCAATCCCACCAGGCTCCCGACCTCGCCGTGCGTTGGAATTGCAAGGCAGGGAAATGCGGATCGTGTTCCGCCGAGGTGAATGGCCGACCCCGCCTCACTTGCAAGACGCGCATGGATTCGCTCCCTCTCGATCAACCCATCACAATCTTCCCCATGAAAGCTTTTCCGCTGATCAAGGATCTCGTCACCGACGTCTCGTGGAACTACAGAGTGAACCGGAAAATCCCGCCGTTCCAGCCCCGGCCAGGCGTCCAGTGGAAGATGGACCAGCGCGACGTGGAGCGTGTGCAGGAATTCCATAAGTGCATCGAGTGCTTCCTCTGCCAGAACGTCTGCCACGTCCTTCGCGACCACGCCAAACAGGAACAGTTCGGCGGACCCCGTTTCTTCGTTCGCGTTGCCAGCCTTGAAATGCATCCGCTCGACGGCCTGTCCCGCACGCGGTTGCTGAAAGACCAGCTCGGTATCGGACTCTGCAACATCACGAAGTGCTGCACCGAGGTTTGCCCCGAAGACATCCATATCACCGACAATGCAATTATCCCGCTGAAAGAACGAGTTGTGGACGAGTTCTACGATCCGGTGCTCATGCTGGTCCGCAAGATCCGCGGCTCATGATCAGCTCACGAGGACAGGAGGTGGCGCCATGGAATACAACCTGAAATCGATTTCAAAAGCTGGGATCGCCGAGGCCACTGCCAAAGTTGAACTCTACCGCTATCTCAACGAGCCGGAGGAGGCGGAGTCGATCTGCCGCGATATCTTGGCCATCGAACCCCAACATCAACTCGCGCTCCGCTTGCTCGGCCTCTCGATCACCGATCAGTTCAGCGGTGACGCCTCCGACCGCTCGCGCGAAGTGGAAGAAGTCTTCAAGAAGCTGAGCGACAGTTACGAGCGGCATTACTACACCGGAATCCTGCACGAGCGGCGCGCCAAATCGCAGCTCCGGGTTGGCCGAGCACCTCATACGTTGCTGCCGCTTTTCGAGCAGGCCCTCCAATGCTTCGCCGAGGCCGAGAAAATCCGTCCGCCGGGGAATGACGATGCGATCCTCCGTTGGAACCGCTGCGTGCGTCTGCTTCAAAACCAAAGGTATGGCTGGGAAGAAGAGCTCGCGTCGTTCGATGCCTCAGACACGTCGCCGATCTAGGCTTGGGACAGATTCTCTGACCCTTGCCCCGTCACACTCCGAAAAACGGCCCTAAAAGCTCGAGTTTTGGACGACGAGTCGAATCGTTAACGCTACCGTTCCAGTGGAACGTCACATCCGCGAACGCACGCAGAGGCGGCTTAGAGTTCATCCGTTCGAGTTGTATTTCGAAATCCGTTTCCATCGGAGACTCTCTTTCGTCCCAATCAGCTAAAACTCGAAAAAATTGGAAAAAGAGCAAACTTCTGCTCGTGCCCAGAGATTCGTCATCTTTGGTAGGGAACATATCAATGGCACACCGGCGTTGACGATAGAAACGCAAACTCCTTGCAAATTCCCAATCGAGACAAAATAGACATTTTCCAGTCTGGCGATTCCGCGGGTTCATGCGCTCTCAAACGGGTAGTGCCTCGGCTTGTGCAGCACAGACACCCACTTCAGGGTCGTGAATTCTTCCAGCGCCCATCGCCCGTTGAGGCGGCCTACACCCGAGGCCTTTTCTCCGCCGAAGGCGACGAGCGGCTCGTCGTCAATCGTCCCGCCATTCACGTGAACCATTCCCGAGTCGATCTGCTTCGCCAGCTCCGCGCCATACTCCACATCTTTCGTGTGGATCGCTCCGCTCAACCCGAACGCGCTGTCGTTCGCGATGCGAATCGCTTCTTCCGTCGTTTCGAAAGGCATCACGCAGACCGCCGGCCCGAACATTTCGTCTTGCGCAATGGACATCGTCGGCTTCACGTCCGCGAAAATTGTCGGCGAGGCCAGATTGCCGTTGATTTTGCCTTCTAATGCCACTCGAGCGCCCTCCGCAACCCCTTTCTGAATCTGCCTGGTCAGCGTGTCCGCCTGCGTCTTGTTCATCAGTGGCCCGAGGTCGGTCTGCTGATCGTTCGGATCACCTACCTTCAGCGTGGCGACGCGCTTTACATATTTCTCAAGAAATTCAGGATAGAGACTGCGATGGACCAAGACTCGGTTCGCGCACATGCAAATCTGTCCCTGGTGGGTGAACCGGCTGAACACCGCTGCGTTGAGCGCGTTGGTCATGTCCGCATCCGCCAGGACGATGATCGCGCTGTTCCCGCCCAGTTCCAGGATGGATTTTTTCAGCGCGCGGCCGGCCACCATTCCGATATGCCGCCCCACTTTTTCCGAACCGGTGAACGAAATCACGCGCGGAATTGGGTGTTCCACAAACGCGTCGCCAATGTCTTTGATGTCCGCGATCACCACGTTCAACAGACCCTTTGGAACTCCCGCCTCTTCGAAGGTCTTGGCAAGAAGGGTGCCGCCGGTGATCACCGTGTCATCGTGAGGTTTCAACACCACTCCGTTGCCGGCGCCGATGGCCGTCGCCACCGATCGCATGCTCAGGAAGAACGGGAAATTGAATGGGCTGATCACGCCCACCACTCCCACCGGAACACGGTATAGCCGGTTCTCCTTCCCATCCATTACCGAAGGAAGGATTTCTCCTGTCATGCGAAGCGGATACGTCGACGCCTCCTTGATAATGTTTTTCACCAACCCAATCTCAAAGAACGCTTTCAGCCGCGTCCCGCCGAGCTCTTGAATGATGATGTCCGTGATTTCCGCTTCCATCTTTTCCACGTACGCCACAGCTTTCTCCATGATCGTGCGCCGCTCGTAGGGATTGATTTCCACCCACGCCTTCTGCGCCGCGGCCGCCGCTTTGTAGGCTTCGTCTAAATCAGCGAGGTTGGCCAGCTTGATTTCCGCGATGGCATTGCCGTTAAACGGATTTCGATCGGTCAGCACTTTGCCGCTCGCTCCATCGCGCCACTTGCCGCCGATGTACTGCTGATTCAATTTCGCCAACGGATTCATGGGCTCGCTCTCCTCTCCCTCGAAAAAGATGGATGCTCAGAAACTCGCACGGTTATTCGTCCGGCAAATCCGGGTGACGCGTCTTCACGTGGTACCGCCCCGAATGAAAAATTAGCGGCTCACCTTCCTGCCATTTGTAATCGATCACTTCGCCAAGGAATATGACGTGATCGCCTCCATCAAATTCCCGTACCATCCGGCACACGAAATGCGCCGTCGCGCCCTTTAGCAGTGGACAGCCTCCGGCGGCTTCGGCGCATTCCACTCCAGCGAATCGGTCCGCCATCGGCGTCGAGAATTGCCGCGAAAGATGGTGTTGGTCCGCCGCGAGCACATTGATTGCAAAATGGCTCGCCTGCTTGAAATCCGAATATGCCGCCGCGTGCTTGCCTAGACTCCAAAGCACCAGTGGCGGGTCCAGCGACACGGACGAAAACGAATTCACCGTGAGTCCCACGCGCCGGCCGTCCTTCGCGCGCGTGCAGACGATCGTAACGCCCGTGGCAAACTGGCCAAGGGCCCGGCGAAAATCCCGGCGGTCGAAACTCTCCGCCTCCGTTTTCGCCGTTTGACTCAGAAATGCTTCGGCTTCGGCCGGCTGCGTAAACCAGGGGAAAAACGAGCGCGGATCGTCGAATCCGTTCACCACCGCTTCCGCTACGCCTTTCGATCGACCGGCCGATTCCAGAATCTTGAGAACGTGCTCGGGCGGATGCAGCAGCAAATTTGTCCACTCCGTCACCCAGCGCGCGTACCCGGACCAGTAGCGATCGAAAGTTTGCTGCATCCAGTCCGCGTCCGGCGCGTTTTCGCCTAACTCCAGAATGGATTTCAGATACGTGTCCGCGGCTTTCGCTGCGTTATTCGATCCTTGGCCGGTGAGCGGGTCGTTCAGCACTACAGCATCCGCCAATCCCAGCACCGTGCGTCCGGAGGGCAGCACCGCAACGGGCTTTCGCACCACGGGCGTGAGCGAGCCCGTGAGAGTACCCTGTGGATCGGTCAACTCGATATCGGCGCACCGCGCGGATTCCCACGGCAGGAATTTTTCAAGAATACATTTCGATTTCGCTAGATGTTCCGCGGGCGTCTTCACGTCTGCCCAGCAATCCATCGGACCGCCCGGAATACCTTCGAACACCATGATCTCGCAAGAGCCGGATTCCGTCAGCGCGGGAAAAACGAAATATTCTCCTACTCCCGGAACGAGATTGAAGCAAACAGCCGGATACGCTTCGCGCGGACGCATGCCGGTGACGTAGGTGAGCGCCAGCATGCGCTGAGGTTTGTCGTACGGCGAGCGCTCCGCGTCACGCTCGAACAATTGCCCCAGATTTCCTTTTCCCGTCGCAATGATCGTCAGATCGTGATCGCGCGCGTAGCCATCCACATCCGCAATCTGCGCCTCTTTGATAACCAAGCGGCTGCCGTTTTTCTCGAACCGCTCCATCCATTCCGGCATCTTGACGCGTTGATCGACGGCCTGCGCATAATGATCTAGCCGCGCCGCCCAACCGATTTTCTTTTCTCCGTGGCGGCCCACCACGCTAAGGGCAATCCCCTCGACCGGCGGACACTCTTGCTCCCAGATATTGAGATTCAGTTCTCGTTCGGTCTGCAAAGCCCAGTCGAACATGCACTGGCTGGACGTCACGCGCCCACCGCGAATCTCCCCCGCAGTTCGGTCCGAGACGAGCGTCACCGCATAGCCCGCGTGCTGCAGTCCAAGCGCGAGTTGCAGCCCGGATTGTCCAGCGCCAATGATGGCGATTTTCTTCATGTTGAAGAGGGGAGGGCCCGCCTATTGCATCAGCTTGGGAATCGCAGGCTCGGCCATTTCCGGTCCCATCGCGGAATAGCCTCCATCGACGGCTAGATCCGTGCCGGTAATAAAGGAAGCCTGGCTCGAACACAAGAACAGCACAGCCTGCGCCACCTCATCGGGGTTGCCTACTCGTCCGAGCAAATGAAATGCACCGCCGACCTTGTCCGTCTTCGCCCGGTCACCGTGGGTGAGATCATCCATCAGGCGGCACCAAGTCCATCCGGGCGAAACGGAATTCACTCGAATTTTGTCCGCCGCGAGGTCCATCGCTTCGTTCCGCGTGAGCTGCAGGATCGCAGCTTTCGTCACGGGATAGAGCCACCGCCCCGTCTGCGCCACTTTCGCGCTGATGCTTCCAAAATTCACTACTGCGCCGCCGCCGCGCTTCGCGATATGCGGTCGCGCTGCTTGCAGCATCATCGCGCCACCGACGACGTTCACGTTGTAGCTGTCGAGCCATTCCTGTCGCGTCGACGCAAGGGCGTTGTCGATATAAACGCAGGCGAGGTTCACCAAAAAATCGATGCCGCCAAAAGCTTTAACGGTTTTCTCGATGCACGCGGAGACCTGCTTGTCGTCGACGAGATCCGTTTTTGAGAAAAGAACGTTGGGCTTTAGCTCGCCGGCGATCTTTTCTCCGTCCTTCTCGTTGATGTCGGCAATCACCACTCGGCAGCCCGCCTTATGAAACGCCTGCACCACCGCGGCGCCGATCAGCGTGGCCCCGCCCGTTACGATGGCAACTTTATCTTTGATTCCATCCATGAAGTACTCCTGTGGAGAGCGTCACGGTATCACACAGCCTAAAGGTGAAAAAGATCGAAGTTGTAGCGTAACGAAATGTCTTCACGAGACGCGCGAGAAAACTGCTGGACTAACGGAAATTGGGATAGCAGAATGGCGCAAAGTTCACCAGATTTTCATGAGGCGAATCGCGTGAGAAAAATAGCAATCATTGGCGGCGGTCAATCCGGTCTTCAGTTGGCGCTGGGTTTGTTGCAAAAGGGCTACGCAGTCACGGTCGTTTCCAATCGAACGCCGGAACAGATTCGAAAAGGCCGCGTCACATCCAGCCAGTTCATGTTCAACGACTCGCTTCAGAGCGAACGAGATCTGGGAATTAATTTGTGGGAGAAAGAGTGCCCGAATACGGAAGGCATCGCGTTCTCGGTGCCCGGTCCCGACGGAGGCCGCGCGCTTTTCTGGGAAGCGAAGCTCGATAAGCCTGGCCAGTCGGTGGACCAGCGCGTGAAATTTGCCGGATGGACGGAAGAGTTCGCCAAGCGCGGCGGAAAAGTGGTGTTCGAGGACGCGGGCGTTGCCGAATTGGAAAAATATGCGGCGTCCAACGATTTGACGATTCTCGCCGCCGGCAAAGGCGAAGTGGCCAGGCTTTTCGAAACCGACAAAGATCGCACCCCGTATACGGCCCCGATGCGCACCCTGGCTCTGACCTACGTAAAAGGAATGGAGCCGCGCAAGCCGTTCACGGCTGTCTCTTTCAACTTGATCCCCGGCGTCGGCGAATATTTCGTTTTTCCCGCGCTCACCACCAGCGGCCACTGTGAAATCATGGTGTTCGAAGGAGTGCCCGGCGGCCCGATGGATTGCTGGGGCGGCGTGAAATCCCCCGCGGAGCACCTCGCGAAATCGAAATGGATACTTGAGAAATTTATGCCTTGGGAGGCAGAGCGCTGTAAGCATCTGGAGCTTACCGACGATACGGGAATTGTGGCCGGAAAATTTCCACCGACCGTGCGCAAGCCGGTCTGCAAGCTGCCCTCTGGAGCGTTGATCATGGGCATGGGTGACGTGGTCGTCCTCAATGACCCGATCACCGGTCAAGGATCCAACACCGCGAGCAAGGCGGCGACCCTATATATGAACCGGATAATCGAGCGCGGCGACAAGCCTTTCGACGCCGCGTGGATGCAGGAGACGTTCGACTCCTTCTGGAATTACGCGCAGTGGGTCGTCAAATGGACCAATTCGCTGCTCACTCCGCCACCGCCGCACATCTTGAATCTGATGGGAGCCGCTTCGCAGGTGCCGGCGCTCGCGCGGAAAATTGCCAATGGGTTCAACAACCCGCCGGACTACAACCCTTGGTGGTTCGATCCCGCTGAAGCGGCGAAACTGACAGGCGCCCCGGCGGCCGCGGGCTAGTTTGTTGAAAACCGGCGTTAACACTTCTCGATGAGGTGTCTCCATGATCGTAACATGTTGCTCGAGCCGCGTGACCGGGCGCGGCGCTGATCATTTTCGTTGCGGCGCGAACCCCGTCAGTGCATAGTTCGCACATTCGGGGGGTGGACTACATGAAGCAAGCCGGTTTAAGGGGATTCCTCGGCCTTTTCGTGTTCGGACTGCTGCTTAACGGCAGTGTTTACGGCCAACAGCTGGCCACGCTGAATGTGACGGTGATGGATCAATCGGGCGGCGTGATTCCGAATGCGACCGTAACGGTTCGGAATAAAGCTACCGATGCAACGCGAACCGAAAGCACTTCGGATTCCGGCGTCGCGGTAATTCCGGCGCTCGCGGCCGGAAGCTACGAACTCGAAGTGAAAAGCGGCCAGTTCAATCCCTACAAGCAAGATGTGACGCTGGAAGTCGGCCAGATTGCGTCTCAAAGAGTCACTCTCGGCATCTCGGTCACCGAAAAAGTTGAGGTTCACGAAACCACGCAAGGCATCGATACGGAGAAGACGGAAGTCAGCGAGGTGATCGACAGGCAAGCGATTCTTGACCTGCCGATTTCCGGCCGCGATTTCATCGACTTCGTGCTGCTGACGCCGACGGCAAACGTCGGGCGCAGCACCGCGGTGGGCGCGCAGTCGCCGTTCACCGAAACGGTGCTGGAGATCAGCTTCGCCGGTTTGCGCGAAACGCATAGCACGTTCTTCGGCCTCGACGGGATCGACTACACAACGAGCATCTCCGGCGTTCAACGTACGAGCCCTTCGCAGGATTGGGTGCAGGAATTCCGCGTGGTGGACAGCCCGTACACGGGTGAAGACGGCCGAAACCTCGGCTCGGTGGTCGAAACGATCACGAAATCGGGCTCGAACAACCTGCACGGATCGGTGTACGAGTTTTTCCGCAACAATGTGATGGATGCGAATAATGCTTTGTCCGCGCCCGGCTTCAATACGCTTCGCTCCAATCAATTCGGCGGCACGCTCGGCGGACCGATTATCAAGGAGAAGAGCTTTTTCTTCGCTGGCTACGAAGGCCAGCGCCGCGCGGAGTCGCCCGTTTATTCCTCGTTCATCCTCCATTGCATCGACACGCCAGGATGCCTGGGGCCGGGAACGCCCAGCATCAACCAGGTAAAGGAAGGTTTGGGCCTTTCGCCGGAAAATCTAGGCTCGATTTTGCAAATCGATAACTATGACAAATTCCTGCTGAAGAGCAGCAACGTCTTGAGCGACAAGACCAACCTCAATGTCGCCTATCTTTATACCGACGATCGTAAACAGAATGCGCCCGGCGCGGCGCCCGGCGAAGGTTTGCCGTCCGCTTTTCGCGGCAATCCGGTGCTCGACCAGTCCGTCTATGGAAACATCGAGCATGTGTTCAACAACACGATGACTTCGGAAACGATTCTGACGTTCGGCCGCCGCACCTTTAACCTGAATCCCGTCGGCGCCGGTTTTGAGCCGGCGCTCAATATTCCCGACCTTCTCTCGTCGGGAGGATTCGTAGGCAGCGTTCATTTCTATCGCGAGCAGAAGTTTCAAGCTGCGGAAAATCTCACCAAGGTTCACGGCAATCACACCTTCAAATTCGGTGGCGATCTCGAGCCCACCTGGATCAGCGTGCAGGCCACTTTGTTCAGCCCCGGCTTTGCCGTATTCTCGCCGGCGAGCTTCTTCGGCGCCGGCACGGGCTTTCCGCCTGGCACGCCCCAGGCGTTTCTATTCCTCGAACCGCGCCAGTTCTTTGGACAGCAGATACCACAACGAACTCTGCCGTTCGAGACCGGCCTGTACGCGGGTCCGTCGCAAGCTGCGTTCAACGCTGGAACATCGCTCAGCTTTGAGCACACGCTCTACTCTCTCTACGGGCAGGATCAATGGCGCGTCCGTCCGAATTTCACTGTGACGTTCGGATTGCGCTACGACGTCGACGCCATGCCCTCCGGCGCGGACCTGAAACTGGCAGGCCCCGGACACTACACGAACTATGGCAACGTCCAGCCGCGGCTCGGCTTCTCCTACTCGATGCGCGGCGGCAAGACGGTGATTCGCGGCGGCGCGGGTATGTTCACTGGGCCGTTTGACTACAGCGATGTGCTCGTAAGCTGGATCGGGGCCTCGGAATTCACGTACATGAACCAGCCGATCCTGAAAGATTTCTCCAATCCGGCGAGATTTTTGATCGGGACGGGCGCATCCGGAGCCGTCGGCGTGCCGGGACCGTTTCTGTCGGGCCCTGCATTCAGCAACTTCACGCACAACGGAATCTATCCCGCTCCCAATACACCGCTTCTGCAGTTCCCGCTCGGGTATGCAACGCGCAGATTCAAGAATGCCTATGCCGAGCAGGCCAACCTGCAGATTGAGAATCAGATTGCCAAAGACACTTTCATCACGGTCGGCTATCAATGGGTGCATGCGCTGCGATTGCCGGTGTACAGCAGCATCAACGGCGTTCCCAGCGGCACCACTCCCAGTGGCGTGCAGGCCTTTGTTCCTGCGGATTTCAATTTCGGATTCGCACTCATCGTCCAGCCGGATGGCTACTCGATCTATAACGGCGGGACCTTGGGCTTCCGGAAGAATTTTTCACACCACTACAGCCTGATGGCGAACTACACGTACTCGAAGTCGATCGATATTTCCACTGACGTACAGCTCGCCAATACGCCGTACGACTACTTGAATCCCGGTCTCGATCGGGCTCGTGGAGACAACGACGTCCGCCACCGATTCGTAATGACTGCTCTAGCGGAAACACCGCATGAGTGGAACGTGTTCGCGCGCGACTTCAAATTCTCTATGCTGAACACGCTGCAGAGTCCGCGGTATTACACGCTCCTCGCTGGCTTTGATGTGAACGGCGACATCTATCCATTCTCGGATCGCGTCGGCACGATCGGGCGCAACACGTATCGCGGCGACGCTCTCTACAACACGGACATTCGCGTGCAGCGCGATGTGCCCGTCGGCGAGAGGGTGAAGGCTGAGTTCAGCGCGGAACTCTTCAACCTGTTCAACCGTCCGAACGTGGAGGACATCGATCACGTGTATGGCAACGCTGTTTTCCTCGGTCCGGTACCGCGATTCTTCGGCGACGGCGTCACGAGCCCTACGAATCCGACATTCGGAACGCCGAAATTCGTGGCTCCTGCCCGGCAAGTCCAACTGTCCGTTCGCTTCAGCTTCTGAGATGGCTGCGAACGCCGCCGCGACAACGGGGCCACGGTCAATCACGATCCGTTCGTTCGCCGGCTTTTGCCGCCCACGGGATCGGGCCGAGACAGCATCGAAGTCACATTAATTTGATTCGTTCTACAATTCAGGAAGCCAATCCATGATTAAGCCCTACACGGCTGTCGGCCTGGTTCCTACGATTCGCGGCATCCGGTCGCGGAGAGACATACAGATCAACATCGAACATTTGAAACATCTCGCCAAAGCGGCGAACTGGCTATCCGGTCTAAGCATTCCCGTGCGGTTGATGGCGATTCCGGAAGGCGCGCTGCAAGCGTTCAATGATGAGGTGCTCGATCTCGATCACGCGACGTTCGCGCGCGAGTGCGCCATCGATATTCCAGGCGAAGAGACCGAGGAGATCGGCAAGCTGGCGCGCGAATGGGATTGTTACATCATGGCTCAGGCGAAGGCGCGTCACCCGGATTGGAAAGACCGCTTCTTCAACGTGGGCTTCATCATCGACCCCAAGGGCAACGTGATTCTGCAGCACTACAAGGTATCGCCGCTCTGGCCGGTCGAGCATTCGGTTTGCCCGCACGACGTCTACGACTGGTGGGTGGAAAAATACGGGCGAAACCTGCAGGCGTTCTGGCCCGTAGTGGACACCGAAATCGGGCGGATGGGAATCATGATGGCGAATGAGGGTTCGTATCCGGAAAACGCGCGCGCGCTGGCCATGAACGGCGCCGAAATTGTGTATCGCGCTTCGTATCCGCACCCCGCCAGCGGTAACGATTATTTTGAAATTCAAAGCGCCGCGCGAGCGCTCGACAACAACATCTACGTCGTGGCGCCGAACGTCGGGACCTACTATCTTTTTCCCGAGGAGGACACGCCGATCGACACTTTCGGTGGGCACTCTTATATTTTCAACTACAAGGGGCAAAAGGTCGGGAAGCTGGAGTACAGCGGCGGCTCAAGTTACGTAGCCGGCGTGATTGATATCGAGGCGTTGCGCGATCATCGCGCGCGCGCCAAGTGGGACAATTGGATGAAGGACCTTCGCACTGAGCTCTATCAGATCGTGTATGAGAAACCGATCTATCCCAAGAACCTGTATCTGAACCGCGCGCCGATGAAGCATGCCGAATATCTCGAAAAGGTGATCAAGAAACAAATTGACCTGATGCACGAGCGCAATATCTGGAAAAAGCCCGAACGATAAGGATTAGCCACCTCACTCGGAGCGGTTCTCGTGAGAAGAGCATTTCCAACCGCAGGCCAACCAATGCTCGTTCCAGTTTTAACTGCCGCCGCGATAAGTTTTGAAATTGGGAACACCGCGGGAAACGAACGCACTTTAGTTGGCCGAGCGCATTTGGGAGGTAGTACCATATTTACCCCGGCCCCAGGAGCAAATTTGAGATGGGGACCTGTGGCTTCCATTCGGCCATTCGTATCTCGCTTACTGCGAGTTTTGCATTTGTAACGCTGCTGTCTATTGGAACCCGAACCTTCGGCGCAGATTCTGCGGCTTTCGATTTGGCGGGGCCTCGCGTGGAGATGACAGTCACGCGCGCGGGCAAGACGCTGCCGATCTCCGATGTGCCGAACCTTCAACCGGGCGACCGCCTGTGGATTCATCCGGATTTTCCTGAAAGTCAGTCTGTACGTTATCTGCTGATCGTCGCTTTTCTCCGCGGGTCGACGAACCCGCCGCCCGACAACTGGTTCACACGAGCCGAGACTTGGAACAAACAGGTACGCCAGGAAGGAATCGTGGTCACGGTGCCGCGGGATGCCCAACAAACGCTGCTTTTTCTGGCGCCAGAAACTGGCGGCGACTTCGGTACGCTTCGAACAGCCGTGCGCGGCAAGCCCGGAGCATTTGTGCGCGCCTCACAGGATTTGAATCAAGCCGGCCTCGATCGCTTGCGGCTCGAGAAATATCTCAGCGAGGTGAAAGAAACTTCCGAAACGGATCCCAAGGCGCTTCACGAGCGCTCGGTGCTGCTAGGCCGAACGTTAAACATCAAGCTCGACCAGCAATGTTTCGATAAGCCCACAGAGCAACAAGCTCCGTGCCTCACTCAGAATACCGATCAACTCGTGCTGGATGACGGACACAGTCAATCGATGGTGACCGCTCTTACTTCGGGTCCCTCTTCCGATTTCATCGGTGCGGTCAGCGCCACTTCGCTCGCAGGCGGTGGATATTACAGCGCGTATGTGGGAGCGATCGTAGATCTCGCGCGCATTCTGAACAATATCCACACGGCGGAATTTCAATACATACCGGCCCTCGCGCTTCCGAAGCAACAGCAGTTGAACCTCCGGCTGAATAATCCGCCGTCGTTCCGCAAACCGAAATCCGTGCTGGTGGTGGGACTGCCCGCGGTGGAAGCGGTTCAACTGCCTCCGCTGCGGGCGGTGAATGTAGAGGAAGTATTCTGCTTGCAAAAATCACCCCTGGTTCTTCCCGTCGAGGGCGCTCCTTTGGTGTTCGCGACCGACATCGCGCATGATTTTGTTCTTCATGTCGAGAGCAAATCTGGCGCTGGCATGGATCTTCCGGCCGTAGCGAGCGCGGCCCGCGGCGGATTCTTGATTGATACACACGGGCTGCACGCCGGCCAGTTGGATCCGGAGGCGAAAGGAGTTCTTCGCGGACATTGGGGCTTCGAAACTTTTGAGGGCCCAAGTTTCCATCTGCGTTCCGCGCATTCAGCGAAGTGGATCATCCCGGCGGCGGACCAGAGCGCGCTGATTGTGGGCCGTGACGATTCAGTTCATTTGCAATCCGCCACTGCCGCTTGCGTGGAGAAGGTAAGCGTCGCTGCCGCGAACGGCGTAGACCTGAAGGCAACATGGAAGCTGGCGAAGGCGGACGAACTCGAAGTGCAGATTCCACTCAAGGATCAAACGGCGGGCCCCATGAAACTAAAAGTGAAGCAATACGGATTGGAGGAGCCCGACCAACTCACTCTGCACGCCTATTCAGAGGCCGCCCATCTGGAACGGTTCACGATCAATGCAGGCGACCAGCAGGGCGTTTTGAGAGGAACACGGCTGGACGAGGTCGAAAGCTTCGAGTTGAACGGGATTCACTTCGTGCCCGCAAAATTGTCGCGCGCGGACCAGAAAGATGAGTTGCACTTGGCAACGTTGAATAACGCCCCTGCTGGCGCGTTGCAACCGGAAGCAAAGGTGGTGGCGCACGTCGCGTTAAAAGATGGGCGCGTGCTCGACTTGCAAACCACAGTTGAAGCGCCGCGCCCAAAGGTCGCGCTGCTCAACAAAAGCGTGCAGCGAGGCCCCGGATCCTCGGCAATACGCTTCGGCAACGAGGACGAGCTGTCGCAGGGCGGCCGGCTCTCATTTTTTGTGAAGGCCGAAGTGCCGGAGAAGTTTTCGCACAATGAAAAAATCGAAGTCGCGACGGCGGACGAATCGTTTCACGTGTTACTGAGCGAGGCTGACGGCAACCTGGTCCTGCAGGATTCTCAAACCGTACTCGCCTCTCTTGACCCTACGAAAAGCTTCGGTGCTTCTGCGTTTGGACCGCTGCGCTTTCGTCCCGTGGATGCGGATGGCGCCAAAGGTGATTGGGCGCCGCTCGCAAATCTCGTGCGTATCCCGTCGGTGAAAGAAATCCGCTGCCCGGACAGCCCGGACAAACAGTGCAAACTAACCGGGACGAATTTATTTCTGATCGATTCGGTCGCCTCGGACTCGCAATTCAGCCACACAGTTCCCGTGCCGGCAGGCTTTGTGGACTCGACGCTCAGCGTGCCGCGCCCGAACGGAACATTGTTGTACTTGAAGCTCCGCGATGATCCGTCGACCGTCAACATGATGGTGCTGCCCGTGCTACCGGAGGAATAGCGGGCTAGCGCAAGAGCGCCGGATCTCCTTTCCAGCCAACAATCGTCGGCACGCGAGATCATCACCGATTTTCAGTCCTATACCCCGAGGACTGAGCCAAGCCATCATCCCAAAACTGTCCTTTAGACCAGTAGTATCCCGGCTTGGCAGCGCCGTAGCATTGGGTCCCTTGGCCCACCTGGATCGAGTCCCATCGGTAATCGGTAAAAGGAGCGGGATAATGAAAAAGTTACTTTTGATGCTGGCGATGGCGGCGCTAGTACCTGCGCTGACAAACGCCCAGAGCAGCGGTAGCTTCAGTTACGGAAATACTGGCGGTACCCACTGCGTCCTGAACGGTAACAACGGCGCAATCACGGGCGGAGCGACTTGCTCATCCGGTACAGACTGCACCGCCCTCGGGTGTACTCCGATTCCGGACAGCAGTGGCAACGTCTGCGGCGGGACCATTAACGCCGGAATCAAGACCAATAGCGGCTCCGGCAACGTGTTCGTCGTTAGGCCATCTGCTGTAATTGGCCTTCTGACGGACGTGTCCGTGCAAAAGAACAGTACCGTCGACGTCGGGACCAGCTCGGCTTTCGCAGGCGTGGACTTCTCGCTGGCTGTTACGCCGCCGTCTGGCGCGCCCACGCCTTGCATCAGCCCGAACTTCAGTGTCACCTACGCCTCTCGTTTCATTCAGATCAGCACGAACCTGTTCACTGTGCTCGGCACCCTTTGCACGACGACCACGGCGACCGGCGGGAATTCAGTCGGCGGCACCACAACCTCTCTCGGGTGCTTCATAACGTTCAACGAGAGCACTGTTTCGGCGCACAGCTTCGACTGGGTTGTTGGCTACCCGGACGCGAACGCGACGGCGAACGGCAACGCCGCCAGTTGCGGGACCCTCTCATCCGGAGTCTACGGCATTGCGGCGAACTGGAAAGCCTCGCTGGGGAACACGGGGATCAGCGAGTCGTTGACCTGCGTCGGCCCGGTGAACCTTACGGTAACGCAGAATAAGATTTTCAACTTTAACACAGTCAACTAAACCATCATCGCAACCTGCGATTCAGGCCTCAAGGCTAACAGGGCTTGAGGCCTGAGTTTAAGGTCGGGTGTAAGTTCGGTTTAATGACGTATCGAAAGGTCCTCGAATGATTTTATTGCGACACTTCTCCATTTTCGTTTCCAGCATCCTGCTTTCCGCGGGTTTATCCGCCGCCGCAGATCTCACGTCCGCCAAGCACGCTTACGAGCAAAAAGATTACGCTATCGCGTTCAAGGAGCTCACGCCTCTGGCGGAGCAAGGCAATGCGGATGCCCAGTTCCTGCTTGGCAAAATGTACTGGATGGGTCAGGGCGTTTTAAAGGACGGCGCTCAAGCAATGAAATGGCTTAAAGCCTCCGCCACGCAGGGCAACGCCGACGCTCAGTTCTACGTGGGTTCTTACTATCTGCTCCCCCATAGGGACATCGCCGAAGGGCTGAGGTGGCTGCGGCTTTCCGCCGAGCAGGGAAATCAGGATGCTCAGTTGCTCCTGGGCAAAACCTACATGGACGGCGCTCGCGAACTCCCGCGCGATCCGGTTCAGGGCGAGATGTGGCTGTGCTTGGCCGCTAAGGGCAATCTCCCGTTCTACGAAGCCCAGCTCGCGACAGCGGAGAGTGAAATGAGCCCGGACCAGATTGCAAAGGGCAAGGCGCTGGCAGAGGCATGGAAACCGAAACACGGAGTGCAACCGAATTAGAAACCGCAGGCCCGAGCGAGAAAGAGCTGTGATTCTGCGCCGCTGCTGCCACGCAAAATGGTTGGCCGTTAGGAGAAGCATGAAGAACTATGGTTTTCACATGATATTTGTTTCTGCGCTAATCCTTGGTGGCCTGCCCGTTTCATCCGCCCAAGATTCTCAAAAGCCCGTAGCCACCGTAGGCGGGCAGCCGATCTACGAGCAAGACTTGATGTCCGTGGCCGGGCCAAATTTGCTTGAGCTGCGCCAGCAGGAATTTAAGGTGAAAAGCGACGCCCTCAATCAATTAATTCGCAAAAAGCTCATTGAGGTGGAAGCGAAAAAGAAGGGCCTTACCACTGAGGAACTCTTTAAGCAGGAAGTTGACTCGAAGATCGCTGAGCCTTCAGACGACGAAGCCAAAGGCTATTACCTCGCGGTCAAGAGCGCAAATACCTTGCCCTTTGATGAGATCAAGTCGCAGGTCAAACAGCTTCTGAAGAACTCCGAAATCCAGCAGGCCCGCGAAAAGTACACCGACTCCCTCCGCGACAAGACTCAAGTTTCCACTCTCCTTCAGCCTCCTTCGGTCCAAGTCGCGTCCGACCCGGCGCGAATGAAGGGAAGCGCCGACGCGCCTGTCACGATCCTGGAATTCGGTGATTTCCAGTGCCCATTCTGCGGCAAGGTGCAGCCCGTGCTGCAGGACCTGCTCGACAGGTATAAAGGCAAGGTGAAGCTGGCCTACCGGGACTTCCCACTCTCGCAGATCCATCAACACGCCGAGATGGCGGCGGAGGCATCGCGCTGCGCGCTCAACCAAGGAAAGTATTGGGAGATGCATGACGCGATGTTCGCCGATCAGGTGAAGCTCGACAAAGCTGACTTGGTTAAGACTGCCGCTAGTTTGGGTATAGACCAGGACTCTTTTGAGTCCTGCTTGAAATCCGGCAAGTACAAGGCAATGGTCGAGGAAGATATTGAGGCAGGTTCCCATGCCGGTGTCAACGCGACGCCGACCTTTTTTATCAACGGTGAATTCTTGGGAGGCGCGCAGTCGGAAGCAGATTTTGTGACAATCATAGACCGCCAATTGGCTGCGGCCACTGCCAAGAACTCCGTCCTCGCCTCGCGCTGAATCTCAGCATCGCGCTTGCCGGGGTCCACTTGGCAGTCGGCGGGCGTCTGAGCCCGCTGCCGAAATCCCGAGCGTAATCGAGGGACCTCAGATGGAAAAATGGTCGGGGCGAATGGATTTGAACCATCGACCTCCTGGTCCCGAACCATGGCAATAAAAATCTAAGCTATTGAATTGGCTTAAGTTCCCTGTGCAGCCCTCTCATTAATTGCGCTACGATTTGCGATACGCATGGCAGCCTCGCTCACCAAAATCGTGCATGGCGGAGCCGTCGTGATTGATACGCTCCTGAACCAGCAAACAGTGAAATGTCTCCGCTGCGAGCAGACCTACCGGCTCGCCTACTCGGATGGCGAATGGCACAAGCTCAGCGCTTGGCTCGGGAAAGCTGAAAGGGCGGTTCGCGAGAGCCACAAGAAAGGGCACGATGCTGCGGAGCTGGAATTGCGTTGGTAGCCTTCCGCTCGCGTCTCTCAACTCTACCGGCTACGCTGATTGTGCGGCTCTCGGCGCTGATTGTTGGATTTCAAGCGGCGGACGCGCGTCCATCAGCGATGCTCCACCGTCCACGTGCAGGAGTTGCCCGGTAATCGAACCGGCTTCCGCTGAACAAAGTAATGCGATGGCGTTTCCAACATCGGCGGGTGTTCCAAGCCGTCGCATCGGCGTCCATCCCGCTTTATGCCAGTTTCGGATGGTGTCTTGCACAGGTTCGGGCAGGATGTTCAGCACGCTGTCTTCAACCCATCCGGGACTAATGGTGTTAACAGTAATTTGTCGAGGAGCAAGGGCAACAGCGAAATAACGGCAGAGGACTTCCATAGCTGTCTTCGCCGCGCCCATTCCGACCCAGGGCTGCCAACTGCCGAAGCTGCCACCCGGCGCATACGTAATCGCGATGATGCGTCCGCCGTCTGGCATCAGCTGAGACGCTTCGCGCACGCCCACTAGAAACGCTTTCGCTTGGGAGTTGATTGCCGTGTCGAACTCCTGGAGGCCGATTTCCATCGGTGACTGATAGAACGTGGCTACCTCAGTTCTTGCGTTGCTCACAAAAATGTCCAGCGCACCAAACTGCGACTTGACCCTCGCAAACATTCGACTGATTTCTTCCATCCGGCAGACATCGGCCTGCACGATGAAACCCTCCGAGCCACATTCACGGACTTTGGCGAGAGTTGTCTCTGCTGCAGCTTGATTCTGATAGTAGTGGACGGCAACCTTCGCGCCTTTCTGCGCCAGTTTGATTGCGATTCCACGACCAATTCCTCGGGAGCTTCCCGTAACCAGTGCATATTTTCCTTGGAACGACGACATAGGCACCTCCAGGGGGAGAAATAGAAGTTGAGCCGAATTCTAGGCCGCAGGCTTTGGAGTGTCAAATCTTGCAAAATTGCGCTACTCGGACAGCGAATGGAATTGCGCTGGTAGCGTTCCCAGCGCGCGAATTGGAATTTTGATGCCCATGGCTCATTTCAGCGTCTCAAAACAAAACCAGAGCTTTTTGGACTAGCTTCGCGAGCATAGGTACAGATGACGACGGATAGTAGAATGCCCCTCGGTCGGTTGTGTCAGCTGATATCAGGATGCGGCCTCGGGCTTCACCAAAGGAGCGAATGCTTGCTGCAAAAGAGGCGTCTCACTTTCTGCGACGTAACACGTTTCGGGCACGAACACCGCCCGGCAGTACGGACAAGCTTCACGCCCCGCACGTGGCCTAACAGGTCTACGAAATAAATTAGTGTCCGAGCCGCCTTGCTCTTCTAACACAATCTGAGCGGCGCAATTCGTACAGCGACAGCATGTGTAGGCATACATGATTGAACTCCTGCCTTGGGTACTACGGAACTCTGTGGTAATGCGTGACGAGTCAACCGCTGCAAATCGGAGCAGTTGAAGGGACGCGTTTGAAAACCCGTTCCGGTTTGGCGCGCTTCAGTTTGACAAGAATCCGTCGCAAAAGTCGGCGGAAGGTTATCTGGAGAATTCTCTGCAAGTATAAGCCGGATTGAAGCCGCAATCTAGTCCGAAGGAGCAGGACGATGTGAAAATGAAGTGAACTGCAGACGCTGGATGAGAGAGCGGAGGCGCGGTGAGTTTGGCTTGCAAAAAAGGGGTAGCTCCCTCCCCGAGAGCCACCCCAACACCAGTCCTGCTCACCCACTTTATAAATAGCAGCAACAGACGCCAATAGTACGAGTTCTCCAGTACCATTCAGGCGCCATGGGGGCAGGCACGCACCAGCCGAGAAAATCCAACCCGCCTTCCGCTCCATTGCCAACGCAAGCCGCGAGCGACGCTGGTGGTAACATGTGGCTTTACATGAAAAACTATCATGACTGCGATTGCCTATGCCACCGAGGAGGCGCGGTTGTGCATTGCGTGCCGTGCTGCTCTTCGGTCGGGTCAGCGACGCTTCTGAGAACCAAAGCAAAGTTACTTACCACTCGCCTGAGGAAGAGACTCAAGAAGAAGTCAGCCTAATCTATGTTCCTTCGTGCGCAGCATAACTTCGCGCGCTGCCAAATTCACCTTCCGTAATTGGCGCGCAGCGCTTTGCGGTGGAGATGCGTTAGATGTTGTGCGGCAGCCAGCCGCAGCCCGCAGCGCGCTGACTCAAATCCAATCTCGGTGTAAACTGCTCCTTCCCAGCAGAAAGTTTTTTGAATCGCAGCGAAACCGCCCTCTCGCGCGAGACCCGTGTCATGCGCAAGCTCATTCTTCCACGATGGGGCGCGCTCGGCCGCGAAGCGCGTGATACCGCTCGCCCTCCCGAAAAACGCCGTGCTCACCTTGTGCGCCTGATTCGGTGGAGTCCAGTTTTTGTTGCGGTTACCTTGTTCGCAGTGTGGGTGGTGATTTATTCAAAGTCGAATTTACGAGACAATCCGGTCGCCAGTTGCATGGCGATAGGCTACTTGCTCTTCATCTGTGCCGGTTCATATTGGATGCTCTACGATTGCTGGCACCACGACAAAAGGTTCACGCGGAAGATGTGGTTCTTTTTTGTCCTGGGCGGATTTCTTTGGTACTACTTTGAATATTTCAGACCGCGTCATCTTCGGCGACGTATCCACCGCTAGGGTCAGCTAATCTGCTCTGATATGCCCCAGCTCGCAGGCGAACGCCGACCAAAGCGCCGAACAAAGTCCGCCACGCTTGACATCCTTCCGGTATTTCCGCTCCATTGCCACCGCAATCCCCGCGAGCGACGCGAATAATAGCGCGGCACTTAGGCAGACAATCGCGGTTTCTTTCGCATCAGCGGGACGCTGACGAAAACTGAACTGAAGCGTCCTAGAAGGCGGCAGTCTGGAGTATGCTTGCGCCTATTCTAGTAGCCCAGAACGGGATCCGGGCTCAGGCGAGATTCTATTCCCTTGACAGGAGGTTTCCATGTGGCCTGTGACACTTCTCGGCATTTGCGTGGTTTGTATTACGCTACTGGGAGTCTATGTCCCTACAGTCTATATCCGTAAGACTAACAAGGTCCTCAAGCTTCTGGACGAAATTGCGGCCAACACCAGCAAATAGGGGACCCATCGGCGCACTCGCTCATCTTGGGCTGGCTCGCGCCTACGCATTGCAGGGCGACACCGCCAAAGCCCGCGCCGCGTATCAGGATTTCCTCACGCTGTGGAAGGATGCCGATGCAGATATCCCCGTGTTCATCGCCGCGAAAGCCGAATACGCAAAGCTGAAATGAATTAAAGGTGAGATAAAAACCGCATACCGCATGGTTTTCGGCGACGCCCGTTTTCGCCTACGCTATCGCCGTTTCGCAAGTAGCCATTCGGCTTCCGCAATCACGCTTGCTTCGGCTCCAGCCTGCGTGCTTCCTTCTGCCCTAGCAAACCATCCGCCCATTCCGTCAAGGGCAACTTCGGTTTTGGCGTAGAAGGTGTCCCATAGCCGATAGGAAGTGACGCGAATCGGGTAGCCCGCTATTGTTTTGATTCGCTCGGAATATTGCTCGGGCAGGGTCACAGTCTCCATGCTTGCCTCCTCACGCTTTGGCACGGGCACTTGTTGCGATGAAGTCGCTCGCGAGCAGCTCCTGCTCCGTGATGTGCGGTAAGCCCTCACAGCAAACCAGAAAGCGCGAGATTGCCTGCGTGAGAAACAGACTGTTTTCGCTCGCGCGAATCGCTTCCAAGGAATCCCAGAGAGCAACCAAGGTGACGTCGGGTGATTCCGATTTGCCAGAGGCCAAGGCAACTATCCCGCGATATCCGTCTTGCTGTCGTGCCAGTTCGACAAGTGAAGACAGAATATCTTGGAAATCTTGCACCTTACCGGGGCGGACGTGGAGTTGCCAGACGCGGGCATGCATGGCGTCCTCCGTGTTTGCGCACGACAGACTATCTTGCGGGCGTTCTACATCATGTACCCGCAATCAGCGAGTGAATTAGAATACGAAGTGCGGCCATTGCACGGCGAAGGGAAAGCTCAAAACGGAAATTCCCGGATTAATAATTCCACCGCCGGAAGACCAGTACCGTCCGAAAAACAAGTTGAACAACCAGCATCAGCAGTGTATCGCGCAATGCGTGGGTGTGGCTATGCATGTCCGCGTGGACGGGCTATTCGGCTGGTCTGGGAATCCCCAGAGGTTATCCGTCCATGGGCGGGGAGGACGGTTCGTTTGCCGGGTAGCCCGCATATTTGCACTCGCAATTGAGAAGCCAAAATCTCGCGGTCCACGCAATCTCCTGCCAGTAGGCTGGATACGGTGCGAGTGGACAACGACGTTCCGAGCTAAAAACTTGGGAGGATGGCGAAGAGGTTTCCCACAGTGTGCAAACTGATGCACGAACACCAGCCAAGCGTCTTCCACTCTGTTGCCAGTGGAAGAACCGCAAGTGACGTCACAACCCGTTCGTAGACCGCCTGTCCTCGGTATTTGCACGCAGTCTGCGGTACTTTCACACTGGATTCGGGAATATGTAGGGAACTGAGAAAACACCGCAATTCCATAAGTCAAGGTGTTCGCTCGATGGAGGTAGGCCGGGATGTTCGTTGGATACACCTTCAAGCATTGGCTGTTTTAGGCAGAGTGTAAACTGTCCCAAAGAGCACAGATAACCGGACCTCCTGCGCGTAGCATGGAATTGGAAGTGGTAAGGGTATTTCACGCTCTGCAAGGAGACTTTCGATGCTACTGCTAATTATTGTTCTGCTGCTGTTGTTTGGCGGAGGCGGCGGCTATTACGGCTATTCCAGGTGGGGAACAGGCGGGGGTCTTGGAATCGTCGGGACAGTCG